>Ga0105047_10000461_pt1 | contig 68951 bp, 63 predicted proteins | sample MAT04_FD_78384 | JGI IMG/M metagenome (GOLD analysis project Ga0105047, IMG submission 78384) | Freshwater microbial communities from Lake Fryxell liftoff mats and glacier meltwater in Antarctica - MAT-04 (megahit assembly) | ecosystem: Environmental > Aquatic > Freshwater > Ice > Liftoff... | reverse complement strand
CATTGAAACCACAAAGGTACAAACTGTCATGGGCAGCTATCGATGGTCCACCGAATCAGTGGCCAGAGACAGACTGTTCTTGAAGTACTTGGGAGTAGACACACAATAGTGTACGCTTTATCCCAAGGAATAAGGGGACATCATACCTATTTCCAAAGCATAGATAAAGATATGATAGCAAATTAATTCCGTACATATCAACTTTCCCAAAAATATTCCTGATTACAAATAACAACAATTTGTTAGCTGACAGTTAATTTTAGATGAAAAAATCGGCGGCAAAAAGGGGTCGGACCAAGTCAAGTTAACCCCAAAACGTCAATGGTATAATAAACTATTTGCAATAGAATTTTTAATCTTCTATGCTGACCGGCGGTGAGACATTCTGGAAAATAATTAATTGAACACGATATCAGGGGAGTAAACATCAGTATATGGAAAGACAGCCACGAAAGACATTACAGCAACTGCAGCAAATACGAAAATGGGTGGACGTAGCCGCTCGCCGGAAAATGCTCCTTATAAGTTGCCTCTTGCTGAGTATTGGTGCCGGCCTCGGCGTGTATCTGGTGCAGCCGAAGGTGTATTCCAGTACTGCCCTGCTCAGTTATGAGCAACAAAAAGTGAATCCGGCCAAGATGTCCCCGGAAAACCAAGGACGAATAACCAATGTTGTAAGTAACTTATCTGAAATTGTGTTGAGCAGAACTAGTCTTGAAAAGATTATTATCGATGAAAAATTATATAAAGAAGAAAGAGAAGATTTGCCGATGGAGGATGTGGTAGCAAAAATGCGCCTCAACATCATCATTTCTCCATCTAAACAAGGTGACACTTTCAGTGTGGGTTTCATGGGGTGGAGCCCCAAGGAAGTTGTGCGTGTCGTCAACTCTTTGGCTGCACGATTTATTGAACAAAATATAAAATACCGTGGAGAAAGAGCAACGGAGACCTTTGCCTACACAAAGAGTGAGCTCGAAATGGCCAAGGATATGCTCGACAAAAAAGAAGCGGTCATGCGTGATTATAAACTAAAATACTACAATGAAATGGCCGATCAGCGTGCTTCCAATACATTGAGATTGACAGCATTGCAGGACCAGTATCAAAAGAGACAGGATTCCATTCAGGATCTGGAACGGACCCGTATCCTCATTCGCGATCAGATTGCTCTTCGCAAACAGGTATTGGAATACATTCCGGTGGTTTCCGGACCAACGACCCCTGCCGAAAAATACAAATCATTACGAGTTGAAACCGTTCGCGACAAACTTTTCCGCCTGCAGGCTGAACTTCGCGATTTACAGGAACGGTACACGGAGGAGCATCCGAGAATTAAAAGTCTTAAAAAACAGATTGCCTATCTCGGCCAGGGGGCTCCGGTTGACGGAGAAACGGGCTCTGCATCGCCAAAGGAAGGGCAAAAAACACCGGGGCAATTGGATAAAACGCTGCTCGACCTTCAGGCCCAGCTTGATAACATAAGTCTGAGTGTCAAGAAAATGGAGAAAGAAAAAGAAGAGATTGAGATTCAGGTTAAACAATATAACCAATGGGTGGCCAAAGCCCCGGATCGAGAAGCCGAATGGTCTGCCTTAACGCGGGAATATAGCGAGCTCAGGAAGTATTATGACCATATTGTTGGCCAGGATTTGGAGGCCGGGTCGGCACTGAACCTTGAGAAAAAGCAGAAGGGGAGTCAGTTTAAACTTATTGACCCAGGCCAGATGCCAATTAAGCCGCTTAAACCGGATTTTCTCAAGATTATGGCAATTTGTCTGGTGGTCGGTTGCGGGCTCGGGGGTGGTCTGTCCTTAGCTCTGGAAATGCTTGATGCATCTTTCCGGGATCCAACGCAGCTCGAAGAGGTTTCAGGTTTGGAGGTTATCTGCTCAGTTCCACGCTTGGCCTTACCCAAAGAAATAACGAGGAAACGGTTGTGGACCGCGCTGGAATCGGTTGTTTTGATAATCTTCGGGGTAGCCCTGGCCATTGCCTTTATATACTTTTGGAAACAAGGGCGTATCATTGTCTGATTGGGATGGAAGATCCCAATCAGAGAAGATTTTCGAAGGAAAGTGGGCTGTGGTCGGTTCCCTTATCTGTTTTTTAATTCGCCAAGAAGGGTTTCCGCTTTTCTCCGCTCGGGAAATTCAACATTACGTGCCAGGAGCCGCTCGAGGGTTTTTACCGATTCGTCAAGCTGTTGATTGCCCTTCTGCGCCAGGGCCAGGTGATAGGTAATTACCGGATCATCGGGTCGGTTCTGCAGGGCGAATTCGAACTGGGCGATTGCTAGAGAGTAGGACGCCCGATGATAATGTACCCACCCGAGGGTGTCGGCGATATTGGGGTCATCCGGCAGAGCCTGTTTGGCGGTCATGGCCAGCATAAGTGCCTTGCCGATATCGCCACCCGCCGGATCCGAGACGATCAACCAGGCGAGATTGTTGGCTGCCTGAGCGTTATCCCCCTTGATTTCCAGGACTTTGGTGTACTGTTCCATGGCCTTCGAGGTGTTACCCTCCGCTTCATACAATGCCGCCATGCCCATAAGGCCGGGTATCGATTTCGGGCTGTGTTGGATCATGGTATTGAACTTGACCATTGCTTCCGAGCTTTTTCCAACCTTGGTCAGTAATTTTGCCGATGCAAAAACCGCTTGGATATTTTCCGGATTGAGTTCCTGAGCCTTTTCGAAGGCGGCAAGTGCTTCTTGATCTTTTTTCTGGCTCTGCAGAATGCCGCCCAGCAATACATAGAGCCTCGTGTCGGCCGGCACTTTAGCAATCTGCTGCCGGATAAAGGATTCGGCAGCGGGCAGGTTATCCCTATATTTCAAGTTGATAAGCAGACCAATTGCCTGCGTATGGGCAGGATCGATTGCCAGCAGATCGGTCAGGTAACCTTCAGCCTTCGTGCGGTCTCCTGCCCCTAGAGAAGCTAAGGCAAAGTTTCCGAGGATTTCCGGATTGCCGGGAACCTGTTTGTTCATGTCAGCAAGAATAGTGACGGCTTGGTCGTACTGTTTCGCACCGATCAGCGCCCGGCTGAGGATAATCGCCGAACGTAGGTTGTTGGGTTTCAATTTGATGGCGATGGCGGCTTCCTTTTTTGCGTCCTCAAAGGAGCTTTTAGCCAGAAAAAGTTGGGCCATGAAGGTGTGATATTGGCTATCGCCGCCATTTTTCTGAATTGCCTCGGCGACTGCCTTCTGGGCCAGGTCTACCTCTCCGAGGCTGTAGTGGGCCATGCCCAGGTAGAAGAAGGGGTCCGCCCACGCCGGAAAATCTTTGTTGAGGCTTTGCAGGATCGGCAGACTCTCGCGCACCTTGTCGCCCTTTAAAAGAAAACGAGCTTCAAGAAGTCTTGTTCCGCCATGGCCGGCATGGTCTTTTTTTAGCTCGTCAAAGATTGGCTGGGCGTTGTCAAACTTCCCTTGATCAAAATAAAGAGTGGCAAGTGCGGCAATGATGTCCGGGTTTTTTGGGATATCGGCTCGCGCTTTGGTCAAGGTTTCGTCGGCGGCCTGGAAGTTATTGGTTTTTTGATAAAAATCGGCCAACTGAAGTCGATGCAGCGGATTTTTCGGATCTATTGCAATAACTTTATTAAGTTCCTCGCCGGCTTTTTCGATATTGCCGGCGCTGCGATGGAAGCCGGCGAGAAGCAGATGGGCCTCGGCGTTGTCCGGGAATTTTGCCAGCATCTCATCGAGCAGTTTTTTCGCTTTTTCATTGTCTTTTCTCGTGTCATAGAGTTGCAGCAGGATCTTATAATTTGCGAAGCTTTCGCCATTTATGGCGATCGCCTTGCGGAAAGCCTCTTCGGCCTGCCCCCACTGCTCCTGTGCGGCATGGATGCGGCCTTTGATGAGCTGCAGTTCGTCGGACTTATCGAGTTCTTCCCCGGTTTTTTGCAGTGCCGCCAAGGCCTCGGTAAATTTTTTCTCATTCAGTTCAAGGTTGGCCAGAAGGGCGAGGGCATCGCGATAGGTCGGATTTTTCTCGAGGATATGGTCGAGTTGCTTGCGACTTTCCTCTCTCTTGCCGGACAAGAGGTAAAAGAGAGCGACCTTGGCATGGGCATCAAGGTTCTCCGGGCTGAGGTCGGCGGCCCTGACAAGTTCGCCAAAGGCTTTTTTCGGGTCGCCGCTTTTCAGATAGAGCAGGCCTAACTGGTAGTGGGCTTCTCCATATTTCGCATCAATCTGGATGGCGTTTTGCAGCTCAATTACAGCTTCCGGTCGTTTCTCTTGATCGATGTATTGCAGGGCCTTCTGGTAGTATTTGAGTTTATCTTTCTCCGGGTTAGAACAGGCGGAGAGGAGACATGCGCACATCAACAACGACAGCATCGAACCTAACATTTTTTTTGTAATCATAAATGCAGCCCTATCCAGTTTGATGTTTTGACGATGGAATCTTCAAGAGAATTACTGTAAAATAAGAAATTATCTGGTAAGTATACTACCAAAGTGAATGTAATTCTAGCCAATAAAAAACAATTGGCGATGCAAAATAAAAATCAAGAGAGTATTTCTTTGTCAGATAGTGACAAAGAGCGGCAAATATGCTCTATATAAATAGTTTCCTTTTAAATAATCATTTCAGGAGGGTGTAAACGTGGCTAGATTACTCATATTTATCGGATTATTTTTCTTTTTCTCCGGTGTCACGACAAGTTTTTCGGCTCAGTCAACAGCCGATGTTGCCTTGTCGGCAGAGCGAAAAATTGCATTGCTCAAAGAGACGGTTGGCGCGCGTGCCGAAGGTATTCAGCATCAGGAGGAATATACAATAGGACATGGTGACGTTCTCACCGTCAGCATATACGAAGAGGGCGATATGTCCGCAACCTCGCCTGCTGCCATGGGGCGGCAGGCTCAATCGGCCGATACTCCCCGCGCTGATGGCTCTCGTGTTGCTGAAGCCGGCACCAGGGTAATGATGGACGGGAGAATCTCACTGCGAGAAATCGGCGATATCGAAGTAGTAGGGTTAACCCTGGCAGAGCTTGCCAATTACCTGAAAAAACTCTATGCAACGATTTATGCCGATCCGATCGTCACCACTACTCTGGTACAAAGCAACAGCTTGCGCTACACGGTGATGGGGAATGTTACCGCTCCCGGGGTGTTTTCGCTCGATTATCCGTTGAATGTGGTCCAGGTTGTCGCCAAGGCGGGTGGTTTTAGTCAGTGGGCCAACAAGGAGCTCACCATTGTGCGTAAAAATCTGCAAGAAGAGGATAAGAAAACCTTTAAAGAAAATACGCTGCTGTTCGATTATGGTGAATTCATCAATGGCAAATCGCTGAATAAAAATATTATCATCCGTTCAGGCGATATCATAATTGTAAATTGATTGATAAAATCAGAACTCTTGCGAGACCTCCATGACCAATCGGCAACCATTCCCTCTTCTTGGCATACTCCTCCTGGCCTTTCCGGCAACCCTCCTCGCCCGTACCAATATTCTGACAACAGGCCTGTCGACCTCCGTTGATTATGACTCTCCGCAATACGAAAGTGCAGCTGTAACCTCCGTCCAGGATGGCAGCGTCGGCGTGAAAAAAAACGATGCCCGGGGAGATGACTCTGCCAACCTGGTTGTCAGGCCTCTGGTGCGTTTTCTCTCGGAAAGCCAGGATAATAATTTCGAACTGCGCGCCGCCCCGGCGATCAAGTACGATATGCTTAATGATGCAACCGGCTGGGATGCCGACCTGTCGATCTCCGCTGCCCAATCGATGAGTAGAAACTGGCGAGTGACGGCGTCAGACGCGTTTATTCGCAGTGACAACCATAACCCTCAATATTCCGGCACTCTCAATTCACCGGGCCAGGATACCCAAAGTACTCCTCCGGTACTGGCTGCCGATCGGGGCAGGAGTCTCTACTGGCAAAATACTGCGAAACTGGCCTCGGAGTACACATACGCCGAGGAGAGCCTTGTCCATCTCGGCGTCGGTTATAATGTGTTGCGCAATGATGAAACGGATGTCCGCAGCTATGAGGATTATGATCGTTCCAACCTCGATGTAAGGCACCAACATCGGTTCAACCCGGTGTGGAAAACCGGTGCCGATTTCAGTCTGGTTCGTGGAGATTTCACAACTACGGGGCAGCAACCACTGTCAGTTACCCCAGAGAACAAGGATCTCTGGGAATATCATTTTATGGCGAATGTCGACAATACTTCCTTTCTCCATCATAAGATTTCCCTGAACTACACCTATATCGGCGCCAGATACGACGAAGACCTCCTTGGTGACAGTCAGATCCACGAGATGCAGTTGACCTGGTGGCATGAATTTTCGCCGCAATTAAACACCACCCTCGGTGCGGGACCTTCATATGAGAAGGCTACGGGGCAGGAAGCCAACGTCGGCGGCAACGGCAAGGCGGAAATCAACTACCTGATCGAAAAAGGCCGAATTTCCTTCGGGGTAGAAAAGGGTTACGATGTGGACAACTTTTCCGGCACCGGCAAGCGTGGTTTCGTCGATTTCTGGAACACCCACTTGCTGTTTGACTACACGTTGTCGGAGAATTTCAGCGTCAACAGCCAGCTAACCTATCGCTATGAAGACCGACAAGAACCATCCACCACCATCACCAGTGAAGCCAACGATCTGACGGAATATACCACCAATCAGATTGCCGCCGGCCTTGGCCTGCGTTACGCCTTCATGCGCTATTACAGCGCCGCTTTAAACTACACCTACACCGATCAGGATTCGGAAAGAAGCGGCGATGATTACCAGGACCATCGCCTGCTGCTCACCCTGTCCTGGGAACAGGAATGGCTCCGCTGGTAAACGGCTAGAGTCCTGCAGCGCACAAGAAGCCGTTCATGTTTTCAATGGTAATTATGATAATTCTGATAATAATTGCCGTAGCCCTTGAAAAGGGTCTTTTCGAATGCATTGGTATTCCAGTCGTTAAAGACTATACCAAGTATCTGTTCTGCCCCGATAAGATCGATAATTTGTTGAACCGCGCCCTGGCTGGCCCCGCCTTGGCGAACGACGAGAATGACGGCATCAACCTGACCGGCAAGGACACTTGTTTCTGCGGCAACTAAGGTCGGAGGCGTGTCGAAGATGATGATACGGTCCTTGTATCGACTCGACAGCTCTTCTACCAGCGCACACATCCGTGTTGAGCTCAGCAGCTCAGCTGGATTAAGTGGCGGTTTGCCGCTTGGCAGAACAGACAGTTTTTCCAAGGATGTTTTGCAGATAAGATCCGCCAGCTGCATCTCATCCTGCAGGTAGTCAACCAGGCCGACGCTGGTTTTCATGCCGAACAAACCTGCCAGAGCAGGTCTTCGTAAATCACAATCAACAAGCAACGAGTGTTGATCGATTCCTTGGGCGAGTGATATTCCAAGATTAGCGGTGATAAAACTTTTTCCTTCCTTTGGCGTGGCCGAGGTAACCATGATTGTTTTCGGCACGGCTTTTCCATCTTTCGGATGAAGGATGCGCGAGCGGAGTATTTTGAACACTTCGGGCAGAGTGTTGTCACCGTTGATTGCTTTGAATAAACGCTCATCCCATTTGCCGCTCATGGCATTTGCCGGTTTCGGCTTTTCAATTATCGGGGTGGGCGGGGTTGGTGGGACAGGAGAGGCAAGAAGTGCCTCCGGTAACTCTTCCGCATTCTTCTCCGTCGCCAGTTGAATTCCTTCATGGTAACCGGCCTTTTCGAGGGCTTCTGATATCTTGACCATTCGTGTCCTATCTCTTTTAACGTGTCAATACTTCTTGGTTATTCAACCTTCATCCTCTTGTGAACCAATCCTGTAATAGGAAAACCCAGGCAAATCCTACCGCAGTACTAAAAACGAGTACAAACAAAACTAAAAGGAATATATTTAATAGTGTTTTTTTCACACCCTGGCCACTGTTTGGCACTTTGACCTGTCGGGAAAATTCTGAGACCTTCAAAGAGTCTTCGCCTTGCAGCCTGATTTGCGTTAAACAATCAAATACGATTTTTCGGTCAATCTGGTTTTTGTCCTGAGTGAAACCGCTGATCATGGCATGATCACAGATTATATTTATTAAACGAGGATTTCCCTGGCTTGCTTCATGAATACAGTCAATTGCCTCGGCGGTAAAGATGGCCGAATTAACTGCTCCGGCTTTGTTAAGCCTATAGGAAATATATTGCGCCGTATCCTCTCTGGTCAGTGGTTCCAGGTGGTAGCGGATACCGATTCGCTGCCTCAGTGGTAAAAGTTGCGGATGGGCCAGTTTTTCTTGAAGCTCGGGTTGACCGATAAGAAATATGCTGAAGACATTTCGTTCGCCGGCATGGTTTGAGAGTAGGCGAATTTCCTCAAGTAAATCTATCGGAAACGCCTGGGCTTCGTCGATGATCAACAGTATTTTTCCTTTTATTTTACTATACCTATCGAGATGATTTGCAAACTGCGAAATAAATTTGCTTTTGTTACCTTGATAGTTGATACCCAGGTGTCCCCCAATGTAATGGAAAAACTCATCTCTGGTGAGCGTCGGGTTGTTAAGAACACAAACCTGTACTTTGCCGTATAACATATTAAGCAGGTTGTTTAACAAGGTTGTCTTGCCGGCGCCAACCCCACCGGTCAGCAACAAAAAACCCTTGTCCGACATAACACCATAGCGCAATGTCGCCAGACCTTCTCGGTGTGACTCGCTCAGATAGACAATATTCTGAGTTGGAGCAAGCTCAAATGGTCTTTGACTTAAGCCGTAAAATTTGCGATACATGATTGTTTGCTCATCATAGAAGCTGCCACCGACAATTCCTTGGGGAACTGGTGGCAGTTACGTAAATATTCAACGTCTTAGCGTAGTGGTTTGATGGAAATAGCATGTCGCTTCAGTTTTTCATACAGAGCAGCTTTGCAAATATTTAATTTCTCGGCAGTTTCTGCAACGTTTCCACCGTTTGTTGCAAGCTTTTGCAGGATTACTTCCTTTTCGATGTGATCAATAATATTTTTTAATGGAGTCCCGTTGAATTCTCTGACAACTGAAGAAAGTTTGCTGGATTGTTCACCCTCTGCCCACGTATCAAAGGCTAAAACACTGCTGAAAAGAGAATCGTCTTCGTACATTAAGATTGCCCGCTGAATGACATTTTCAAGCTCCCTGACATTACCCGGCCAATGATGCGAATTCAGTTGGGCCAATATTTTTTTCGGTTTTAATTTGTTGTCTCTTTTGAAAAGGGTACAGTATTTTTTGATAAAGTGTCTTGTCAGATCGAGAAGATCTTCTTTACGTTCGCGTAAAGGTGGGATGTGAATTTTGATAACACTGAGTCGATAAAAGAGATCAAGCCTGAAGCGTCCTTCTCTTACCTCAGTTGCCAAGTCACGATTTGTTGCAGCAATGACTCTGACATCCACCTTAAAAGGAGCATTTCCGCCTACCCGGATGATTTCGCCATTCTGCAAAACGCGCAGCAAGACAGCCTGCATGCGGGGGCTGATATCGCCGATCTCATCGAGAAAGATGGTTCCTCCGTCGGAGACCTCGAACTTGCCTTTTTTCATTGACTGGGCTCCGGTGAATGCGCCTTTTTCATATCCGAAGAGGTCGCTTTCAAGCAGTGAGTCGCTGATAGTGTTGCAGTTAATGGTCAAAAAGGGCTTGTCGCTTCGGTTGCTTCTCTGTTTAATTAATTTGGCGAAAAGTTCCTTGCCGGTGCCGGACTCTCCTGTAATCAAAACAGTCGCATTTGTTACGGCAACCTGAGATGCCAACTCCTTAAGCTTGTGCATGACCGCGCTGGAACCAATCAAGGTAGTCTGTTCACTTTGATCTTTGGTGGGTTCTTTTGGCGTTTGTTCAGCCTTCAAAACCGTTCTAAGGATTATCCAGTGCAGGCTATCGCCTTTGTAGCCTGCAAACGGTGCGATGTGACAATCAAAAGTTTGACCGTTCAATGTATGGATTTGCGGTGTTGAGGTAGATTCCTCGCAAAGCAATAAAGACAAGATCTCCGGCAGTTGTAAATCGACTGCTTTGCCGGGTGGTCGTGTCTCATGTGCCTTAAAGAACGAAACAGCGGGTGGATTCATGTACTCGATTGATCCGTCGGAGGTGACAACCAGTACTATATCAGGCAACGTTTGTAAAAGAGCTTTGTGATTTCCGGCCAGACGAACAGATTCATTATGCATAGCATTTTTCAAGTTGGAATGATTAACAAGCAAAATTGTAACCAGTACCAGAATGGTTGGCAAAAACTTGCCTGTGTCTTATACACAAAAACTTAAAATTTTCTTACAACCAAACCTTTGCTAACAAGAAATTAACATTATCTTACAGCGAATCCGATAGCGAATCTATAGGTAGGAATACCAATTTTCCATTTTTCCAGAAAAAAAGTCAAAAATCCTGGAATTTTACACATTTTTTTCCTTCTCAACATCAGGAGGTAAAAAATCAGTTCGTCTTTACTTTCCAGTTTAGCTGAAGTAAATGGAGAAAAGGCATAAATATAACATTCATTTTCGCATGCGAGGAATAATTATGGAAATCGGGGTCCAAGGGGTTTGTGTGTATGTCGTGCAGGAAAAGGATCTGGCCAGCAAGGTGGCACTGAGCGCTGAAGATAGTTTTCCCGAAGTTCTTGCCACCTCAAGAATGATTGCGCTTATAGAGATTGCCGCGGCTCGGCTTATGCAACCGTTGCTGCAGGCCGGACAGCTCTCGGTGGGAGTGAGTGTCGATGTTAAACACTTTGCGCCGACACCGGTTGATGAAGAGGTCAAAGCCGTTGCCACATTTGTCAATCTGGATGGTAAGATTTACCACTTCGAAGTCGAGGTGTCAGACCGGGCCGGCAAGGTTGCAAGTGGCAAACATACCCGTGCCATTGTCGAAACCACGCGCCTAGTTGAAGCCGCCCGGGCAAGAATGGCCAAAGCAGGCAAATAGCCGCCGTCTGCAAAACTGGGGACACTGCCCGGTTTTAAGAAAAACCGGGCAGTGTCCCCAGTTTTTGAAAAAAACCACCATATGTTGTAGATTGGTGTTGAGGAAGCCATAAATGTGGGGTATAAACACCCTGTGCGCAATACTCAATTGCTGAATGGAGGAAGATGCGGCGAAGGATTTTCTTTGCGGTATTTTCAGGCGCATCCCATGGGAAAACTCCCCCAATTTATTCTACTTCATAAGAGGTTTTGCATGACACCGGACTTGACCAAACAGGTCTTGACTACTACCGCGGAAACGGTTCTGGCAAGAAGATATTATCTAAAAGATGGTGCAGGGAATGTAACTGAATCGTGGGAAACATTAGCACGTCGGGTAGCAAATGCCGTTGCCGATGTCGATAGTGATAAAAAGCAGCATAAGCAACTCCGCGAAGATTTCTTTGATTTGATCTATAGACTCGATTTCCTGCCGAATTCTCCTTGTCTGATGAACGCCGGTACCGATCTTGGGCAACTTTCCGCATGTTTTGTCCTGCCGATTGATGATTCCATGGATGGTATCTTCACGGCGATTCGTAACGGTGCCTTGGTGCATAAGACCGGTGGTGGGACCGGCTACTCTTTTTCCCGTCTTCGTTCAAAAAATGCTTCAGTGCGCTCGACCCAGGGTGTAGCCTCCGGACCTCTGTCCTTTGCCGCAGTTTTTGATGCGGCAACTGAAACCATAAAGCAGGGTGGTAAAAGGCGCGGGGCAAATATGGGAGTTTTGCGCATCGACCATCCGGATATTATGGATTTTATCGTCGCCAAGGCCGATCAAACCCGGTTCAATAACTTTAATTTCAGTGTCGGTATCACTGATCTGTTCATGCAAGCGGTGGACGAGGATGCCGATTACGACTTGGTTGAACCCTCTACACAACAGGTAATCAAACGCCTGAGCGCCAGGATGGTTTTCGATAAGATAGTCGAACTGGCCTGGCACAATGGTGAACCCGGTGTCCTCTTTATCGATACAGCAAATCGTACTAACATGACACCACAGCTTGGCGACTTCGAAGCGACGAACCCCTGTGGTGAACAGTGGTTGCTGCCCTACGAAAGCTGTAATCTCGGATCGGTAAATCTAGCGAACTTTGTCAGTAAGGGAAAAATAAATTATGATAGATTGAAAAAAGTCGTGCGCACTGCCACGGTTTTTCTAGATAACGTTATTGATTGCAATCGTTTCCCCATTCCCGAGATCGAGGAAATGACCCTGAAAACCCGGAAAATAGGGATGGGCATCATGGGCTTACACGATATGCTGATTCAGCTGGAAATCCCCTATGCTGATGAGGAAGGGCGGATCCTAGCCGGAAATGTAATGCGTTTTATTCGAGATACTGCAGAAGAACGATCTTTTGAGTTGGCTACTGAAAAAGGACCTTTTCCGGCGTACGATCCAGAGATCAACACCTATCGCCCACGTCGTAACGCTGCCCTCACTTCCATTCAGCCAACTGGAACCGTGTCAATGATTGCCGACTGCGCCTCCGGCTGCGAACCCTATTTTTCCATAGTTATGGTGAAAAATGTCATGGACGGGGATCGGCTGATTCTGGTCAATAAATATTTCGAGAAAGTGGCGAGAGAGGAGGGGTTTTACTCCGCAGCGGTGATGAGTAAGGTGGCGGACAGCGGTACGGTTATGGGGCATGAAGAGTTACCTTTGCATTGGCAGGCAATCTTTCGAACCGCCCAAGATATTGCACCGCAAGATCATATCAAGATGCAAGGGTGTCTGCAGCAAAATGGCGTCGACAGCTCTATTTCAAAAACCATCAACCTGCCTGCCAACGCTACTCGCGAGGAGGTGAAGCTCTCCTACATAACCGGCTATAAGCTTGGCTGCAAAGGCTTAACCGTTTATCGTGACGGCTCAAGGGATAATCAGGTATTGAACATCTCGGATAGCGGAACAAAGGAAAAAACAGCGATAGTTTCAGAACGCGGGCCGGTCAAACAGATCCTGCCGGACACCCTCAATGCTAAACGCTACCGAGTCAAAGATCAGTATCAAAAATCGGTGTACATCATCGTCTGTTTCGATGAAAATGAAAAACCTATGGAAGTGTTTGCCAAATTTCCCTTTGATAACCGTGTAGATTTAAAGGATAAGTCGACAATGTGGACAACCACCTGCCGCCTTGTTTCTCTGGCTTTGCGCTTCAATGTGCCGATGGATGAAATTATCAAACAACTTGACAGGTCAAGTGGCCATATGCTAGATCTTCCGGCGCAGTTAGGTAAACTGTTCAAGTCCTTTTTGGCTGGAACCCAGAAAGGGTTCTCCTCCACTTGTCCTGAGTGTTCGGGGAGGCTTCGTTTTGAAGAAGGCTGTGAAACCTGTTATGAATGCGGATATAGTAAGTGCGCATAGGAAATGTTTCCTAGGAAAGGGGTACGACACATGGCAAAGATCGGCAGAAATGACATATGTCCTTGTCGAAGTGGCAAAAAATACAAACATTGCTGTGCACAGAAAGATCAAAAACGTGTGCAACAACAGTCGGTAAGCGTGACCCTCATGAGTGGGGTCAAGGCAATCCAGGCCGATGCCGAAAACAAAAAAACCGTATGTCGGGAACTGGGTGTTTTTTTCTTCTATTCAACAGCCTCAGGTGATGCCTGGCTTTTGGAAATGACCGAAGGTGATTGCGTTCAGATGGCCCGGAATGGAGTTGCCTTAGAGCCGCCCATTGATGAAAACTCTGAGGTCATTGAGATCAATTACAGTCATACCTTTGCCATAGATAATAAACAGCTGGCAATCACCGCCTATGCCGATAAGACCAACCAAATCCTGTCTGCTGCACCGACGCGCGAGCTGAGTGCGGCAATACGTCGTATCAGGAAAAAATTATCCGGTGACCAGCTGCAAAAAGTTCATCTCCCGAACCCGGAAAGCCTCGCCACACTATGAGTAGAAAACTGCTTGTCGGATTACGAATAGTTCCCATGATCCTGGTCATGGGAACTATTTTCATACTCTCTGCTCAATCCGGGGATAGCTTGTACCTCCCGCCCTTGCCTGGTGTTGATAAAGTGGCCCATGCGCTGGTTTATGGGGCCTTGGCTGCCGCCACAATCTTTGCTTTCAATGCCCGGTACAAAGAAAAAAATTGTCAACTGGTCATGGTAGTCACCGTGCTTTTCTGTCTTTGCTATGGTATTTCGGACGAATTGCATCAGTCCTTTGTGGCGGGTCGATCGGCAAGTGGATTGGATGTTCTGGCCGACGTCTGTGGTGCTATGCTCATCTGTTTGTTATGGGCAGGGATGTGGAGAACCCAGCGAAAGGTAGTCATAAGCCGCTAAAGTTTTAACGGCTTCGCAAGATTTTTGCCATATCCTTGGCAAAGTAGGTAATGATGATATCTGCACCTGCCCGTTTTATCGATAGCAGGGTTTCTTCCATAACCCTGTCTCCATCGATCCAGCCTTTTTCCGCTGCCGCCTTGATCATCGCATATTCACCGCTGACGTGGTAGGCGGCAATCGGCAGATCGAACTCATCTCGCAAACGAGAGACGATATCCAGGTAAGCAACAGCCGGTTTGACAATGAGGATGTCGGCGCCTTCGTCGACATCAAGGGTCGCCTCGCGCAAAGCCTCACGGCTGTTGGCCGGATCCATCTGATAGCTTTTACGGTCGCCGAACTGCGGGGCGCAGTCGGCAGCATCGCGAAACGGACCGTAAAAGGCCGAGGCGTATTTGACCGCATATGACATGATCGGCACCGACGCATGATTATTTTCATCAAGAGCTGCCCTGATTTCCGCCACTCTGCCGTCCATCATGTCGGATGGGGCCACCATGTCGGCACCGGCCTCGGCGTGGGACAGGGCAGTCTTGGCAAGGATTTCAAGTGTGGCATCATTATCAACAATATTATTGATCAGGCAACCGCAATGGCCGTGGTCGGTATATTCGCACAGGCAAACATCGGTAATAACCAGGAGTTCCGGGGCCTTGTTTTTCAGTTCTTTGATTGCCGTCTGAATTATGCCGTTCCTGGCATGAGCCCCCGACCCGACCCCGTCCTTTTTCTCCGGCAGACCAAAGAGGATGACGGAACGAACGCCGAGCTGTAAACATTCCCTGGCCTCATGAGCCAGCTGGTCAACGGTGAGTCGGAAAACCCCCGGCATGGAGGGAATCTCCTCGCGTCTGTTCTTTCCCGGCATGATAAACAGGGGATAGACGAATTGGTCGGAGGTGAGATGTGTTTCGCGGATGAGCGCACGAAAAGCACTGTTTCTGCGTAGTCTTCTTGGGCGGTATTCTGGGAAAACCATAGGTACTCCTGTTTGCAATAGGGTTTGTTATCGTTTGCGAGGCTTGCACTTGGAAACTTAAAGACACTGCTGATTATTGAACAATATCAAATGATTTGAGCTTTTTATGGAGGTGACTCCGTTCCAATCCCACCTGTTCTGCCGTCTTCGAGATGTTGTTATCGTTCTCTTGCAGTTTGTTCTGCAGATATGCCATCTCAAAAAGCCTTTTGGCGGTTTTGTAGTCAACCGCTAGTAAGGCACTCAGCTGCGCGCCGTTACCGCCAGGCGCAGCAGTCTGGTCGGAATGAAGAAACAGTTGAATATGACTGGCGGTCACAGCCGGTTCTTGGCACATGATTACCAGCCGTTCGACGAAATTGCGGAGTTCCCGAACATTCCCCGGCCAGGGATGTTGCATCATCGCCTGATAGGCATCTGGCGTAAAAATTCTGCTTTTAAAACCTTTGTCGACCTGGTTTTTAAGGAGAGCTGTAACAAGGAGGGGGATATCCTCCAAGCGATCTTTGAGTTTAGGCACGTGGATCGGAACTACGTTGAGGCGCCAAAAGAGATCGGCGCGAAATTTGCCGGTCTCAATGCCCTCTTCCAGGTTTTTATTGGTGGCGGCGAGCACCCTGACGTTGACCTTGATGGTTTTATTGCCCCCGACTCGTTCAAATTTCTGTTCCTGCAGGATGCGCAGGATTTTGGCCTGGGTGTTGAGGCTCATATCGCCAATCTCGTCGAGGAAGAGGATGCCGCCGTCGGCTTGGTCGAATTTCCCCCTTTTGCTGGTATGGGCACCGGTAAAAGAACCCTTTTCATGGCCAAAGAGTTCTGATTCAATCAGCTCTTCCGGGATGGCCGCGCAGTTCACTTCGATCATCGGCTGGTCACTCGACTTGGAGGCTCGGTGGATTGCTTGGGCGACGAGTTCCTTGCCGGTGCCGTGGTCCCCTCTGATCAAAACCCAGGCATCGGTCGGGGCAACCATTTCAATTTGTCTTTTGAGAGCCCGGATCGCCATTGATTCACCGGTCAGGATCGGTTTTTCCGGAGAGCCCTGTCGCAGCAGAAGGTTTTCCTGTTCAAGCTTGGCAAGGCGCAGACCGTTGGTGATGGCCAGGATAATCTTGTCATAGGAAAGAGGTTTTTCAATAAAATCGAAGGCGCCTTTTCGTGTTGCCTGCACAGCGGTTTCGATGGTCCCATGGCCGGAGATCATAATGACCGGCATGTTGTAGCGCTCGCGGATCTTTTCAAGAGCGGTCATGCCGTCCATGCCATCTCCCAGCCAGATATCGAGGAGCACCAGATCAATGTTCATCGACTCTAGAAGGTCGAGTCCCTGTTCGGCGGAAGAGGCGGCGATGGAGGCGAAACCTTCATCGTCGAGAACTCCGGCGAGGGTTTCGCGGATGCTTATTTCATCATCAATTATGAGGATACGTTTATTCATTCCCGTCAGTAAGTCAGGCCTGTTTCAGGAGTGGCAGCTCGATAATGAAAACCGACCCGGTCGGCTCATTGTCCTGTACCCGGATATAGCCGTTATGGTCGGCGATAATAGTCGAAACGATTGCCAGTCCCAGGCCTGTTCCGGTTTTTTTAGTAGAAAAGTAGGGTTCAAAAAGCTTCAGTTTGTTTTCCTTGGAAATGCCTGGACCATTGTCATACACCTTGAGATACACGTTGTCCTTTTCCTGGTTGAGCGAAAGTTCAATATCTATATTACCGCCATTCGGCAAAACCGCAACAGCATTGTCCAGGAGGTTGATGAGAGAGCGTTTGATCTGTTCGGCATCAAAACTGAAAATCGGTATGGGCTCCTTTTCCCTACAGGTGAAGGTAATATTCTTGTGACCCTCCTGGTAGAGGAAGAGGGTGTTTTTCGCAAGCTTCAAGAGATCGTCGGGCGATTTCTGCACCTTGGGCATTCGGGCGAATTGTGAAAATTCGCTGACCAGCCGTTTCAATTCATCCACCTGGGTGATAATAGTGCTGGTGCACTGGTCGAAGATGCTGTTCTCTTCGTTCAGGATCTCGGGATAGCGGCGGCGTAAACGTTGGGCGGAAAGTTGGATGGGGGTGAGGGGGTTTTTGATCTCATGGGCAATTCTGCGTGCCACCTCCCGCCAGGCCGCCATGCGCTGCATTTTTTCAAGTTTAGTCAGGTTGTCGAATACCAGGACAAAGCCGACGGGTTTGCCGACTTCATCTTCGAGGCGAGTGAAATTGATCAGGAGGGAATAGGTTTTTCCCAGCACATTGAGCTTCAGGTGCTGTTCAACGGTGATTTTCCCGGTAACCTGCAGCTCCTCAATGAAACCGTCAACGATGGAGGACTGGTATGGAGGCAGGACGTCACGATAGTAAAGGCCGAGGAAAAGAAGCTTGTCAATATTCAGCAGCTTTTCGGCAAAACGATTGATGGTCGTGATCTGGCCGCTTTCATCAAGGGAGATAACCCCGGCCGACACGTTTTGTAGAATGATTTCCGTATAGCGCCGCCGCTGCTCCGATTCCTGGGAACTCTGCTGCAGGGCGGCATGGGCTTCGCCGAGCTTTTTGTTGCTGGAGTTAAGGTTAATGGTCATCTGGTTGAAGGAGTCAACAAGAAGGCCCATTTCATCGTCGGAATCTCGCTCCATGACAAATTCAAGATCACCGTCAGCTACCCGTCGAGTGGCGACAACAAGTTTTTCCAAAGGTTCAGTGATTCCCCTGGAAATGTACAGGCCAAACCAGATGGCGGCAAAAATAACCAGGAGAGTAACGATAAGGAGGATGATCAGGAGCCAGAATTTAAAGGGATCCTTGAAGTGCTTTAATTGCCGATAGCCGGCAATTCCCTGGGAAATGTTGGTCATGCGGGCGAGTTGTTCGCTTTTCACCAAGAGAGAGGTGACGAGGATTGCCTTGCCGAGTTGGCCGCTCCCCAGTTGAATTTCGGCGACGCAACTCACCAGATCGCCTGGTTTCAGTTCCTGGATAAGGGTTTCTCGGACGTGTTCGGCGCGCACTCGTTCGAGGACTTCAACAGGCACCTTCGGGAGAATAGTGCTGCGCAGTTGAGGGCCCCTCACCACAATTTCGAGATTTTTGTCGTTGGTAATAAGGCTGAGACTGTCCGGGCCGTTAATGGGATTAAAGGAGAGGATGTTTTCGAGCGCCTTGCTTATTGCCTCCGGTGTATACGCACTGATGTCCAGGTCTTTCAGCCGCTCTTCAATGCCCTTGCTCATCAAGGTCACCTGGTCTTCTTTTTCACGCAACAAGGATTGGGCGAGTTTCAGGGATTCGGTCAAGGAATTTTCTATACTCTCGTTGAACCAGTAATCCATGCTGGTCGAAACAAATTGCAGGGCAACGAAAAACAAAAGGATGGTTGGGATAAGCGTCAGGGAGAGAAAAGAGATTATCAGCTTGGTTTTGAGTTTGTTGCCGAGTCGGTTCACCCGTCGTTCAAAGAGGAGTTCCGCCAAGTTGCGGAGCACCAGAAAAAGGACGAACAGCACCAGGAGGACGTTGATATTAATGAGGGCGAAGATGAGGATATTGTTTGACGGGATGTCGGATTCGCCTTTCAATAAGCGGCTTTGCAACCAGATAAAAAAGGGGATGAGAAGCAGGCAAAAGATAATTATGCGGCGGATGAGTTTTCGGCGGATTTGTCGAGCATCGAACGCCCGGTTGTCTCCGAGATTCTTTTCCTGAGGTGAGGTCTTCATTTCAGCTATCAGTATTTAAACTCGATGGAATGCCAATCAGTTGCCACGTCCCACCAGGAGAGAAAGGGCAGGACATTATGGAGCCTGAGGGGCAGTGTTTTCTGATAAAGTTCGGAGCGAATCTTGATTTTGTAATGATTGTTGGGAATGAGCTGTTTTAAAGTGACAACCTTGACGCCGTTCAGCTCGTTGAGCACCTTTTGGGCTTCGATCAGGGATTTGCCTGAATAAACCATATTGTTGTCTTCTTCGAGGGTGATTCGATAGTTTTCTTTCAGCGTGTCATAGCTCATGATGTGCTGAAAAGCGAGGGTGACAACCTGCTCCTCCGGCCAATTTTCGGTAATTTTGTAGAGTTCGATAAAAAAGGAGAGTTTGAGAGCTATGCCGCTGTTCAGTATGGATGTCATCTCGGGGGTGAAGCTGTTGTCCAAGGTGGCAAAAACCAGGAGATGCGTTTCTGAGGTGGTTGCCGTCATCTCCTTGAAAGTGGCCTTCCGCTTTGCTTCGGCGGCTGCTCCGGGATCCGCGGCAATGAAGCAAAAGAGCCAGAGGATGAGAGAAAAATGTATTGATTTCAATAACATGTTTTGCTGTGATATGGTCAGCGGCCAAGACCTCAGGTAGTGTTAGGTAGAACCCAGATGGTACATTGACAGGTGTCGCAGGGTGGAGCTGAGGTACGTCTGCCGGCGGAGCGCTCTTTTTCGACTGTGGCGATGCCTTGTGGCAGCCTGAGAAGTCCAGCCAGCCGGTAATCTACCTGATCTGAGCGTGGTTGTCTATGGCTTGTTCCGCACTCCTTTCTGTGAAGGACGGTGGTGTTTTGAAGATCCGGCATTTGCCCACTTGACAAGTAACAGGAAAAAAATTATTGTGCAAATGCACATTATGATGTTCTTTGCGAAACACCGAATGATGACACTTCAACAAAATTATCTATAAAAAAGGAGTAAGAAAATGCGTGTAGCTATTCCGACCAACAATCCCGGAGGTCTTCTGGCAGAACGTTCCGACCATTTTGGCCACTGTGACCTTTTTACCGTGGTTGAGCTCGACGAGCAAAAGACTGTGAAAGAGGTGACAACCATCGCCAATGGCGGGCATGAAGCCGGGGGGTGTTTAGTTCCCGTGCAGCTTCTGCACGATGCTGCTGTTGAGGCGATAATTGTCGGTGGCATGGGTGCGAGACCGCTGCGCGGCTTTGCCGACGTGGGAATCGCTGTCTATTTTGCCGATCGCGACACGATGAAAAGTGTCGGGGATGTGGTTGACGGTTTTGCCGCCAATCGTCTGCCTGTTATGCATGCTGATCAGGTCTGCAAAGGATCGGGGAATTGTCAGCATTGATGGATTGAATTTTCCCGCCACAACCGGTATAAAAGGGGATCGGAACGCTCCTGCTCGGGAGCGTTCTCTGTTGTGTTTTCTGTAGAACCCCGGAGAGATGTATGTCGCCAAGACCCAAAAAAATCAGAAAGTGTCAGGGCCAGTTTTGTGGTAAATCCTTCAAACCGACCGGCACAGCCCTTGTCTATCTCAAACAGATTCCATTGCACTATGATGAACTGGAAGCCTTGCGGCTCTGCGATAAAGAAGGGTTGACCCAGGAGGAGGCGGGCAAAAGTATGGGAGTCTCCCGCGGCACTATTCAGCGCATTATTACCATAGCCAGGCAAAAGACCGCAGAGGCGTTAACCGGCGGACACGCTCTGGTGTTTGTCGATGAAGTGGAAGAGGTTTAGGAGCCTTGCCTACAAAGATCGCCGGTAATGGTTCTTGCCAGCTTCAGATATTTTCGCGGGTTTTATTGAAGGTGATTCCCGGCCATTTCTCCATGAAATATCTCAACATCCATTCATTTTGCGCGAGATAGGTAAGAAAGCCTTCCGTGTCACGGGCTAAAGCGCCTTGATTTTTTCGCTCGAACTCCTCGAAGGCCTTCTTGTCTTCACAATGCACCCAGCGCGCCGCCTGGTAATCAACCGGTTCGTAGATTGCCTTGACGCTGTATTCGTTCTGTAACCTGGCCATGGTCACTTCAAACTGCAGCACCCCTACCGCCCCCATGATATAGTCTGCGCCGATAAGGGGGCGAAAGACCTGGATGGCACCCTCCTCCGCGAGTTGCATAAGACCCTTTTGTAAGGCTTTCATTTTTAGCGGATCTCGGAGCAGCACCCGGCGAAAATGTTCGGGGGCGAAATTGGGAATACCGGTAAATTTCAACGGCTCCTTGGGGGAGAAGGTGTCGCCGATTTTAATTGTTCCATGGTTATGCAGGCCGATGATATCTCCGGGCCAGGCCTCCTCGACGTTGGAACGTTCCTGGGCCATGAAAATTGTGGCATTGGCGAGGGTGATATCTTTGCCCAAACGATGGTGCCTAACTTTCATTCCCTTGGTGAATTGGCCGGAACAGATGCGGAAAAAGGCTATACGGTCCCGATGCGCCGGGTTCATATTGGCCTGAATTTTAAAAACGAAACCGGAAAAATCCTCTTCTTCCGGATGGACTTGACGGCTGACCGCTTGACGTGGACCCGGTGGTGGAGCCATCTCGACAAAACAATCAAGCATTTCTCGAATGCCGAAATTATTAATGGCGCTGCCGAAAAAAACCGGGGTTTGCCCGGCTTTTAGGTAATGCTCGTATTCGAAGGGGTTGGCCGCGCCGGCGAGGAGTTCGAGGTCTTGCCGCAGGTCATCAGCCTGGCGACCGAGCAGTTCATCAACCTGCGGATCGCTGAGGTCCTCAATGAGAACACTCTGAATATCCCGGGTATTTTGTCCCGCGGTGAAGAGATGGAGGGCCTTGTGGTAAATGCTGTACACCCCCTTGAAAGTCTTACCCATACCGATGGGCCAGGACAAGGGCGTACATTCGATCTGCAGCTTTTCTTCGATCTCGGCCATAAGGTCAAGCGGTGACCTGCCTTCGCGATCGAGTTTGTTGATGAAGGTCATGATCGGGGTGTTGCGCATCCGGCACACCTCCATCAGTTTTTCAGTCTGCGCTTCAACGCCCTTGCCGCTGTCGATGACCATTACCGCTGAATCGACGGCGGTCAGGACTCGGTAGGTATCCTCCGAGAAATCCTGGTGGCCAGGTGTGTCGAGAAGATTTATTTCAAAATCACGATAGGTGAATTTCATCACCGAGGTGGTGACGGAAATGCCGCGTTCCTGTTCGATGGCCATCCAGTCACTGGTGGCGTGCCTATCTACCTTCCGCGATTTGACTGCCCCGGCCAGATTGATGGCCCCGCCGAAGAGGAGCAATTTTTCGGTAAGTGTCGTCTTCCCGGCATCGGGATGGCTGATAATGCCGAAGGTCCGTCTCCTGGCAATTTCTTGGTTCTGTTGTTTACTCATGGCTGATAAAAATATGACTTTGATTTATGGAATGAACTTATTATAAGAACAGGCAGAAAAAAGTGAGTAGGATATGTTCTTTTTCCGATAATGCAAATAGAAAAATGACCTATGAAAAATAAACGTACGATACTGGTAACCGGTGGTTGCGGTTTTATCGGCGCCAATTTTGTCCGGCTGCTGCATAGCAGGTACAGCCATTGGCGGCTTGTTAATCTCGATAAACTGACCTATGCCGGGAACTTGAAAAATCTTGAGGGGATAGAGGAAGGGGACGGGTATCGCTTCGTCAAGGGCGATATCTGCGATATTGCCTTGGTCTCCCGGCTTTTTTTCGAGGAAAAATTTAATACCGTGGTGCACTTTGCCGCCGAATCGCATGTTGATCGTTCGATCACCGGACCGGGGGCATTTATTCGCACCAATATCGAAGGCACCTTCACCCTCCTTGAAGCGGCGCGAAAGGCTGGGCTTGCTGACAATGTCAAAGAGGCGCAGCCTTGTTTTCTCCATGTCAGCACCGATGAGGTATATGGTTCCCTGGGGGAGACGGGTTTTTTCACCGAGACCACGGCATACGATCCGCGTTCTCCATATTCGGCCTCAAAGGCCTCCTCCGACCACCTGGCGACTGCTTATTTTCATACCTACGGCCTGCCGGTGCGCATCACCAACTGTTCGAATAACTACGGGCCCTACCAATTTCCGGAAAAGCTCATCCCTTTGATTTTCAACAATGCCCTGCATAATAAGGCGCTACCGGTGTACGGTGATGGCAGGAATGTTCGCGATTGGCTCTATGTGCAGGACCATTGCGAAGCGATTGTCGAGGTGCTGGACAAGGGCCGAGACGGCCAGTGTTACAATATCGGCGGTAACAATGAGAAACAGAATCTCGAGGTAGTCACCCTCATCTGTGATCTCCTTGATAAAAAACTTGGCCTTGCCGCGTCGGGCCAACCGCGTCGGTCACTCATCACCTTCGTCCCCGATCGTCTCGGGCATGACCGTCGCTACGCTATTGATGCCACGAAAATCAGGGAGCAACTTGGCTGGGAACCACGGGTGACCTTCAGTAAAGGTATTGAAAAAACCGTCGATTGGTACCTCGCCAATCGGCCCTGGATTGACGATATCGTCAACGGATCGTATCAACACTACTATGCCGAGATGTATCGCCTGTAACATCGGAATGAAGAATAGAGCGGCCATATAACACATTGAATACAGAGTAAGAATGAAGATTACAGTGACAGCCATCCCAGACGTTTTGCAGATTGAACCTAAGGTGTTCGGTGACACCCGAGGCTTCTTTTTTGAAAGCTTTAACCAACGACAATGGCAGGAGAGTACCGGTCTTGATCGGGCCTTTGTTCAGGATAATCATTCTCTGTCAGGCAAGGGGGTGTTGCGCGGGCTGCACTATCAGATCCGCCAACCCCAGGGCAAGTTGGTACGGGTGATTATGGGCGAGGTCTTTGATGTGGCGGTAGATCTGCGGCGCGCCTCTGCCACCTTCGGCAAATGGGTGGGGGCTGTGTTGTCAGCAGAAAACAAAAAGCAATTATGGGTTCCAGAGGGGTTCGGGCACGGCTTTGTCGTCCTGTCAGAGGTCGCAGAATTCCTTTATCGCACCACAAACTATTATGCGCCGGAGCATGAACGGTGTATTCTTTGGAACGATCCGGATCTTGCCATTGACTGGCCTCTTTTAGAAACACCGATTCTTTCGGCAAAGGATGCGGCCGGGCACGCTTTCCGGAGTGCCGAAGTGTACGAAAGATAATCCTTAAGGGCGTGGTGCGATGAGTATCTCGAGATTGCGTTTGTCCTTTTCTTGGAGAAAAGACATAAAGCTTTGGTAACTGGTGCTGAGGATACGGTCTATCGGGAAGCCAATCTTTTCCACTAAGGCAATACATTCGGCAAATTGTCCAACGTTGCAAGCAATATGGGCATCACTGCCAAAGGTAAGTCTGCCATCATGGCGACCTACCGCCTCGGCCAGGGCGGTACAGTTCTTTTCACTGCCCGAGCGGGAGGTGGTGAACGAAGAATTGTTGATTTCCACCAGAACATTATAGGTTTTGGCGGCCTTGGCAACTTCATCAACGTCAATGGGGAAGGTGGGGTTGCCGCCGTGGGCGAAGATATCGATTTTTCCGGAGGACATCGCCTTGATTATCGCGTCGGTATGGATGCTTTTTGTCGACGGTTCGATCACCGGTTCATGAAGACTGGCGAGAACGATATCCAGATGGGGCTGGAGAGTGTCATCGATATCAAGTTCGCCTTTGTCGTTTATGATGTTGGCCTCAATACCCCTGAGGATTCCCACCCCGTTCATGATCCTGGGAATGACCCGCATATTCTTGAAAAACCAGATATGCGGGCTTCCCGGCATAGCCGGGCCATGTTCGGTTATGGCGAGGAGCTTGATACCCTGCACCGCTGCGGCGGCAACATTTTCAGCCAATGTGCTGTAGGCGTGACCACTGGCAATTGTATGGGTATGGCTATCGACCTCAATGTGCATGGAGGGGCTCATGGCGGCAAGAATTTTTGTGTTGGTTGCTGACGTTTGCCCGATATCTTACAGCTTGTAGCGGATTTGTCCAGAAGATCGGGGTGCGTCATAGGGAGAAAAATTTGAACCTACAGCAGCTATGTGATTGGGCAGTGGCAACTTTCGAGGTTTCTAAGTATTATGGCTGCGGTATTTTGGTTTCCTCTTTTGCCTATGTGGCAGAACTGGAATGCGCAGATTTTTATTCAACCACACAACTTTGTTGTGTGTGGACGTAGTGGTTACCCCATCAACTCTTACTTTGAAGACATGAAGATGAAAAAGATACAGGTGTTGCACCCGGTGGTGGAACTGGATGGCGATGAGATGACCCGGATTATCTGGCAATTCATAAAAGATAAACTCATCTTGCCCTATCTTGCTCTGGATATTCGCTATTATGACCTAGGTATTGAGGCACGGGATGCGAGCGACGACCAGGTGACCGTCGATGCTGCCAATGCCATCAAGGAGTTCGGTGTCGGCATCAAGTGTGCGACGATTACCCCGGATGAAGGTCGGGTTAAGGAGTTCAACCTGAAAAAAATGTATAAATCGCCGAACGGCACGATCCGCAATATCCTTGGCGGCACCGTTTTCCGTGAGCCGATCATTGTCGAAAACATTCCTCGACTGGTAACCACCTGGAAAAAGCCGATCTGTATAGGACGCCACGCCTTCGGTGACCAATATAAAGCCACCGACTTTGTTGTCCGAGGGCGGGGCAAACTGACCCTTACCTTTACTCCGGAGGATGGTGGCGATCCTCAGCACTTTGAGGTGTATGACTTCCAGGGTGGTGGGGTGGCCATGGCTATGTACAATACCGATGAATCGATTACCGGTTTTGCCCATTCCTGTTTTAACCAGGCGATTCACAAAAAATGGCCGCTGTACCTCTCTACCAAAAATACCATCCTGAAAAAATATGACGGCAGGTTTAAAGATATTTTTGCCGAGGTGTATGCCTCCACCTACAAGTCGCGGATGGATGCCTTGAGCATTGTCTATGAGCACCGGTTAATCGATGATATGGTCGCCTCGGCCCTGAAGTGGGAAGGTGGCTTTGTCTGGGCATGTAAAAATTATGATGGGGATGTCCAATCCGATACCCTGGCGCAGGGTTTTGGCTCCCTTGGACTGATGACTTCAACTCTTTCGACCCCGGATGGCAAAACCATGGAAGCTGAAGCCGCACACGGTACTGTCACTCGCCATTATCGGGAGCATCAACAGGGAAAGCCGACCTCCACCAATCCCATAGCCTCAATCTTTGCCTGGACCAGGGGCCTGGCCTTCCGGGGTAAGCTGGACGGCAATCAACAGCTTATTGATTTCTGTGAGAAGCTTGAGACGGTATGTGTTGCAACGGTCGAGAGCGGCAAAATGACCAAAGATCTGGCGTTGTGTATTCATGGCAAGGACTTGACACCGTCTCACTACCTGACAACCGAAAAGTTTCTCGACGTCCTTGCCGAGAACCTGCGGTTAAAACTTGCCGAGTAGCTGTGGCACCAAGGAGTACGATCCACCCTCAACCATCCAAATATTCCTCACAGCTGCCTGATCATTACTCTTCATGCAGTTGCGAGGTTTTCTTAGGAAATGCAGGCGAGAAAGGCATCAACCATACACCAGCTGGCCACCGGAATAACCTAATCCACCGGCACACACGAGGCAGAGAAAGTAGAAGAGCAACATCTTCGCCGGGCTTACTCCCTTTTTCTTCATAACGACAGTCACAGTCAAGAGAATGGTAAGCAGTGCCCCAAGTATCATTTTGGCAATGATATACTTATTCCACTCTCCTTGTTGTAAATGGAGCCAGTCGAGGATTCCGGTACCAATGACCGGAACTATGGAGAGCAGGGCAAGGACCGAACAATGAAACGCCGTCTCAGCCAAATCCGGGTTCTTCAACATGAGCCCAAAGAGAGAAAAAACCACCATGCCGATAATCATACCCATCGGCACATGGGTGAGCATGGGGTGGAGAGGGTGGGTAAAGCCAACGGCTGCTAGGAATGAATAGAGGCTCTCAACCATAGCATTCTCCTTTATTTTGAAGATGAAGCCGATCCTCGTTGGACGCGGCAGGGAAGTCTTTATTTTACTTCTTCCACAATAGTACTCATTCCTAGCTGAAAAACAAAATCATTTTAGCACACCTCTGTTCTCTTGGCCAGGACATTCAAAACGACTAAACATGAAGCATCTATTTGGCACTTTTCAGGAAAGCGTAAATGTCCGCTGCGTCCTGTTCGGAGATTTTTGCCTCAGGAAAAGGCGGCATGATCGGGGCATCTTTTTTTCTCAGTTTTTTAACAAAGCTGCCAAATCCCATGTCAATACCGATAATGTCCGGACCACGCCCACCACTGCCCTTTTCGCCATGGCAGGCATTGCAGTTGTTCATCTTGTACCACTTCTGCCCATTTTCGGCGTTGCCGGCGGGGGCGGTTCCACAGGCAGAAAGAGTCAAGAGAAAGAGCAAAGAAACACAGCTAACGGCAATTTTAGCGGAACTGACAGGTGTCATACAACCCTCCTTAAGGACGAGACAATTGTTTTAAAAGTGGTGCGGGAAAGTATTGTTGAAGCGTGCCAATGGTAAAGAAGGCAACGGTAAAAGGCAAGGACAAGATGGCATCCGGGTGACATGAAGTTCATAGCGAGGCGGAAGATCCGACAGCTGCCGATTGGAGTTCTTTAAGGAGCTGATTCCTGGTGTTTTCCGTTTGATTGAGAAGAATGGCAAAGGGGATGAGTGTTTCACCCCTCGGGAAATACCCTGCAAAACAATAAACACCGGTGAGGGTGCCGCTTTTTAAGGGGATTGTCTCCCGTTGACTGAGGAGGGCGGCGAACGGCTGGAAGCGCTTCAGGACTTCGATAAAGGCGGCCGGACTGAACCGGTTTTGTCTTGAAAGTCCGGCTCCCTCCATTATAACAAGGTGCCCCTTGGGAAGACCGAGGGTCGTTGTCGTATAGGTGGTAACGGTTTTCCGGGATTTCTCCCAGGTAGCAGGCAAACCGTAGATGTGTATGCCACATGCGAGAAACAGTTGGTTGGCTATGAAATTATTTGAATATTTGAGGCAATCCCTGATGATTTCCGCAAGACTTGCTCGGCCCCGGTGGATAAGAATGGGTTTCAGCTGGCTGGGTGTTGCCTTAATTTTCCAAGGCTGTCGTATGGCAATGCCGGCCTGCTGCAGTTGCGCCGTGAAAAGCTCACCTGTATAGCGGAGAGTAGAGGATTTCCCGGGTTGCGACGGCAGCATATTGATGTTCAGGCGATGTGCACCGGGCGCAAGGCCGGCACCGATTTCCCGCATCAGAGGCAAGCGCGGCGTCTGGGATTCACCTGAGCTGATCCTGCCCTTTGCATTGATCATTACCGAAACAGCATTGAAGTTGACCGCCAATGCGCCGTTTGGAGCGTCATAGCTCCTCGCTGAATTTTCCTCACTTGCTGTTTCACCCCGCAGATCGAAGGCGCTGTCATCAAGGCAGATCGACTGCAGTTGCCGCACGCCCAGGTCCGAGAGGCGTTTGCTGATCTCCAGGAGAACCTCCGAGGTAAGAAGAGGATCACCATAGCCCTTGATATATAGATTCTTTTGCGCATCAAGGAAGAGGTGTGTTTCGAAATGGTGCTCGGGGCCGAGGAATTCCAAGGCGACCAGGCTGGTGAGCAGTTTCATGGTAGAGGCGGGAACAAAAAGTTCATTCTCCCGGTACTTCTGCCGGTTGTTGCCGTCTTCAACTATATATCCGCCATTGGTGATCAGGCGCAGTACATTATCCTGGGCGCAGACCGGAGGTACGGTAACCGTTCCGATAATGCAAAAAAGAAAAAAGAAGAGCCTGAAAAACTTCAGTCTGCTGGATATCATAATCTTTTCGCGATTTTTCACAGTTAATCACTATCCATAATCCGCCAGGAGGTTTTCAGGATCCTGGTAGCGAGGCTCTCCTCCTTGGTAAGTCCGAAGATCTGCGCCAGTCCCTCAATCGGCTTGATCCCCGGCTGGGCGCTGACGCCGACCATCTCAAGTTGGACGGTTGCCAGGTCAGAGATACTCAGGATGGTGATCAATGGGCGGATATCGATTGCACTGGTTTTCCCCTTTCTGATTTTGGCAACCGGATAACTTTGACTGCTGAGGAAGTGTTTGGCACGCTCTTTTTCTTGCTCGGTAACCGCTCTGGCTAAAGTGAGAGTATACGAAGTCAGGAGGCTCTGCGGCACTTTGCCGGAATGGGGTTCAATTTTTGTTACGGTAAGGCCCGGGACCAGTTTTTCGTTGAGCTTGGCAGCCGTGGCAGCGCAGTTTTTTAAGGGTTCCGGGATATCCATGATGAAAAATTCGGCAAGGCTCTCCGTTCCAGCAGCCAGGGCGGGACCAAAAGAGATCTTCGGCGAAGGATTAAAACCTTGGCTGAAATTGGTTCTGATGTCAGCCCGACGGAGGGTACGGAAAATTCCCTGCAGCATCTCAAGGTGGCCGAGATAACAGATATTCCCAAGGCGCGTGTAGTGGACTATATACTTGTAATGGCCGGTAGGGCTACCATTTTCCGGGGCATCGGCAGGTCGTTGCAGAGCCACCGGCCCTGATTTCGCCAGAGGGGTTTTGGCTCGATTGCAGACCACGGGCAGGAGAGTTCCGAAATCGCAGATACCGCATTTTTGGCAGGCGTGGTAGCGGCAGTCGGGGGTGTATTCCTCGATTTGCGCTTTCGCCAGCTCATCGACGAGAAACTCATGGGTTACACCGGAAGAGAGGTGCTGCCACGGGAGGGTTTCATCAGGTCGCCGAGCGTGCAGGTAGGATTCCAAAGACAACCGGCAGCTGTCGGCCGCCCTTTGCCAACGAGCAAGATCAAAATGTTCGTCCCAGCCGTCAAAGCGTGCCCCATCGCGCCAGGCTTTTTCAATGAGTTCTGCCAGACGCCGGTCGCCACGGGAAAAGACACCTTCAAGAAAACTCTGGCGCGGGCTATGATAGCGGAGATTGCAGCCTTTGCCGGGAAGGGACCTTTTGATCCGCTGAATACGCTCCATGCTTTCTTCCATGCTGAGCTGTCTTTCCCACTGGAAGGGCGTATGCGGTTTGGGAATAAAAGTGCCGACACTTATCGTTATCTGCCTTTTTCCGCGGCCCCCGCCCGGGCTGCGATCATTAAGAATCTTTTTGGCCAGTTCGGTAATGGCGATGATATCCTGGTCCGTCTCGGTCGGCAGACCTATCATGAAATAGAGCTTAATGCTTTGCCAGCCGGCACTAAAGGCGTCATTGCAGGTGGTAAGAAGATCACCTTCGGAAATACCCTTATTGATGACTCGCCGCAATCTTTCGCTGCCGGCCTCGGGTGCAAGAGTGAAGCCGGTTTTACGAACCCTTTTAACCTGCTCCATGACGGTTGCGGTAAGGGTTCCAACCCGCATTGAAGGCATGGCGATGGAAATAAATCTCGACGAGAATTTGTCCATCAGTGCCGGGAGAGCCTGTTCCAGGCAGCTATAGTCACCGGTGGAAAGGGACAATAAGGCCAGTTCTTCAAAACCGGAGTTGTTTATGCCGCTTTCGGCAAGTTCCATTATCTGTTCCGGGCTCCGCTCCCGCACCGGCCGGTAGGTAATCCCGGCCTGGCAAAACCGGCAGCCTCTGGTGCAACCGCGGGCAATTTCTATCCCCAGCCGATCATGGACAATCTTGGCATTGGGGACGATTGGCTGTTTCAGATGCTCAATGGCGTTGAGATCTGTAAGAATTCTGCGACGAACCAGAGCCTTTCCCCCGGCCTTTCTGTGGATTGTCTGAAGGTTGCCGAAGCTGTCGTAGTCCGGCTGGAAATGGGCCGGGATATACACCCCATCAATTTCTCCCAGTCGGTGAAGAAGGTCCGCCTTGTTTCCGCCGGCCGCTTTATGGGCAGCCAGAAGATGGCCTATTTCGATCACTGCCTCCTCGCCGTCTCCAAGGAGAATGGCATCAAAAAAATCGGCGACCGGTTCCGGGTTGAAAGATCCGGCTCCACCACCGAGGAGTAGGGGCAAGGTAGGGTCCCGGTCGCGAGAATACAAAGGGATATCCGCTAGACTAAGTATTGTCAGGATGTTGCTGTAGCAGAGCTCGTAGGGCAGGGTGATGCCGATGACATCAAAATCCCGGAGCGGGTGCGACGATTCCAAACTGGTGAGGGTTTGATTTTTCTGACGTAGGAGTTGTTCGAGATCGATATCCGGACAATAACAGCGTTCCGCCAGGAATGCATCCTGCCGGTTCAACAGATGATAGAGGATTTGTAGCCCGTGGTGCGACATACCGATCTCATACATGTCGGGAAAAACCAGGGCAAAACGAATCTTCATGGAATCCCAATTTTTTTGCACTGAATTATACTCGTGGCCGAGGTAGCGGCCGGGTTTGGCAATTGAAGCGAGATGTGCTTGGTCGGTCATTGGATTCCTATGGAAGTTTGCAGACGGAAAAGGGCTGGAGAAGATCGCTCTTCTTTCTCAGATCGCATTGATCAGCCTCACTATTTACTGAAATTTCATTGACTTTTCAAGTCAGGATGCGGTATTCAGTGAAATTGTATTCTCACGTTTTGGATAAACATTGGTTATAATATGCAAAAAAGGATCTGCCTGATGAAAAGGTTAGCACCACTTCTTCTTGCGGTAGCCGGGATGATGGCTCTGTCCTTGTCAGTAGCCTTTGCAGCATCGTCGTCAGGTGTGACAATTGAATCAATTTCTCACAAAGTCGACTCCGAGACAGAAGAGAAGTTGACCTTCAAGCTGAGTGCTCAAGTCGGGACGAAAATCTATACCATGAAAGGCGATAATCCTCGGTTGATTATCGATTTTCCCAACAGTTCCTATGCGGGCAAAGGTGTCATCCCTCTCGCCGCCGGCAAATTGGCTACAACCATTCGCACGGGTATGCATCAGACCCCTGAACAGAAGACCAGGGTAGTGGTTGATCTCGCCAAGCAGATTCCCATTCGATACACCAGTGAATATTCCGAGGCGGACAATATCCTCAGCGTTGTACTTCTCTCTGATGCGCAAGAAGCAAAACAGAAGGAAAGCCCTCTGGTTCCAGGAGTCAAAAAGGAAATTGCCGCTGCCCTGCGAAAGCCCACTGAGGTTGCGGTAGCCAAACCTGTCGAGCCTGTCGAGGAGAAGGTACCGCCGCAGTTTCCACAGCAGGAGCCGACAAAGAAAGCCATGGCTACTCCCGTCACAGAAACCACTGTTTCCGGCAAAACCGCAAGTCCGAAGCTGCTTAGTATCTCCTTTGACGATTCTTCCACCAAGGGAGAGATGGTTCTATTTCATTTAACTGCTTTTGAACCACCAACAGTCTCTGCAGTGGAAAAGGACAATCCGAAGGTTTTTTGTGATTTTATGGGAATGGAATTAAGCACAGGGGTAGAGGAAAATATTGCCGCTCAAGGTAAATATGTCCAGCGGATTAGTACCTCAAAACACAGCAAGCCCGATAAGATTCGGGTAGTCCTCAATCTCTCTCCCCAAAGAGATTACGATTTGCAGCAGGTCTTCTTTAAAAATGACAATCTCTTCGTCTTAATAGTCAACGAACTGCCACCGGAAAAGTCAGCCCAATAACGGCAATATCCCCTTTAAATATCGTTGTTATACCCCTTGGGGCTGGACTGAAAAGAGCACCTCCGGACAAATATTTAAGAATGCCGGTCCGGGACACTATGGTTGGAGTTGCTGAATATAACCCGGCGGAACAGGCAGGGTAAATTGTTTGGCCTCGCTTGTCAGCCGGACATTGGAAAGCTTGAGACGGATATCGATGCCATAGTCGAGCCCGGTTATGTTTATCTCTTGGGGTTGACGGCATTTCCCCTGTGTCATCCAGTCGCCATAGGTTACTTCGGCGACACTTTTTCCGGCGCTGTTTTCGAGGATATGGGCGAGGGGTAATTTACTCACCGACTCAAGGAGCAGGTGGCTCATCCCGGCCGGCTCCGTCTTGCTGTGCCGAAAGGAAATCCACAAGCCTCTAGTGTTCTTGTCCTCACGGATGGTGCTTATAGCACTGCCCGGGCGTTGGTTTCTTGCGGTCAACCATTCTCCCCAGTGACCATTGAGGATTTCCGTCGGAAGAAAGTGGCGCAGACCAAAAGATCGGATGCTGCCGGCCAGATATTTTTGTTCAGGAACTATAACCGCCTGATACGATGTTTGATCCCCGGCGATGGCCAGGATGGTTTGGCCGAAAGGGTTAGCAACCACGAACTTGTAGGATCCGGGCATGGAAAACTGCAGGTAGCCGCCCAGGGCCTTGTTTTCAAGAGGATCCGTATAAAAGATGGCCAGATCGCCATCAAGGCTTTGGCCACATGCTTGATTGTCCAAGATAAGGGAATCAACAAGCTGGATGGTTTCGTTTAACCGGTCGCCCTCAAGGGGGGTTGTCCACGGTTTGCCGGCACATCCGGAGATAGTCAGGGTGACCAGGAGGAGCAGGCTGAAGGGCAGCCAACCGTTGTTATTGTTGTTTTTCAAGGACATCGATTTTCTCTTGTACTGCTGCTTTTTCCGTATCATTTTCAAACAGCTTTACAGCCTTTTGGTAGAGCTCAAGGGCCTCGGCTCGTTTTCCGAGGGAGCGGTATACATCGCCTAAATGTTCATGGATATGGGGATCTCCCGGTTCCAATTCGAGCGCGCGGTTGAGTTCTTTTATGGCTCGCAGGTAGTTGCCGAGTCGATAGTATACCCAGCCAAGGCTGTCAACGATATAGCCGTTATCCGGCTGCAAGGCAATGGCCTTCTCGATATATTCGAGAGCCTCTTTAAGACGAACATTTTTGTCTGCCCAGGTGTAACCGATAAAATTCAGGGCCTCAGCGTGGTCCGGCTGCAATTCCAAGACTTTCAGCATTTTGTTAATGGCCAGCTCTTCCATGCCGTTTTTATCAAGCATCAGGCCATAATCGAAAAACAGCTGAGGATTATCTGGATAGAGAGAAACTGCGGCCTCAAGAAGAGATATGGCCGTGAGATCTTCTTTTTTCTCGTGGTAAAGGGCTGCAAGGAGGGTGTAAAAGAGAGGCCTGCGGCTTGACTCTTTGGTGATATGTTTTCTCAGGAGAGCAATACCTTTATCCTTTATACCAGTTTCATTAAAGATACGAATTTGCAGATAAACCGAATCCTCGAAATCGGTACTGCCGGGAAAAATAAGGCTGAGGTGCGTAAGTGCCGCGGGATAATCTTTATCCTTGTAAGCGAGGAGGGCGAGCATATAGCGTGGTTCGGAGTTTGCGCTTTCCCTGGCCAGCTTTTCCAGAATATCTTTAGCCTTTTGCACTTCATTCTTGCGCAACAGAACCTTGCTGATGATAAGCTCGATATTTGCCGGATTTTTGCTGAACGAGCTGATATTTTTCAATTCTTCGAGGGCGGCATCATTTTTTTCCATATCAAGAAAGGTTTGCACCCGACTCAATCCGGCCCGTTCATCAAAAGGGTCACTCTCAACAATAGAGGTGTAGATGCGCAGGGCATCGGCATGGTTTTTCCGGCTCGCAAAAAAACCACCGATTTCGTAGGCCAGTTCCTTTGACCAATTGAGTTCAAGTGCCTTTTCATATTCTTTTACAGCTTCATCCAGCTTTTCCGTTTGTTTTAAAAGACGTGCCAGGGACAGCCGGGCAAAGTAGGAATCACCATTTTTCTTCAGCAGTTGTCGGAAAATTTTTTCTGCTTTGTCGTACGATTCTTGATGACTGTAGAGGAGACCGAGGCGAAGGTGCACGCTCTCATTGTTGGGATCTCGCGCAAGTGCCTCGTAATACAAGGTAATTGCATCCGCCAACTTATCCTGTTGGATATACAGGCCGGCAAGGAAAAGTCGGTAGTTGTTATCTTCCGGGCGCTCAATGAGGGCTTGACGCAACCAGGTGACGACTTTTTCATGTTCGCCCATTTTCAGCAGAAGTATCGGGATCTTGTCCCTCAGGTAATTGACCTTCGGGTCGCAAATCAAAGCTTTTTCATAGGCCTCAAAAGCCTCGGCGTAACGCCCAGTGGATTCAGCATGGGAGCCCCAAAGAAAATAAAAGTAGGAACAGGAGAGATCCGTCTCCGACTCTTCTTTTGTCGGCTCGTTAACGACTGTGACCACCTTCTGATATACCGTGCAAGAGGTAAGAAGGGCACAGCAGCAAAGTATAAAAAGGATCCTTTTCCCACTGCTCATATGTCAATCCTGTGCTGCAGTGCATGCGGGCTGAAGGAGGTCCATCACATACCTGACAACCAAGCGATGGACGTCCTCTCTTGCTCCCGATGCATCAACGTTGAAAATATACGGCCGTTTGATTGTAGAAAAGATGGCGGCAACTTTTTCCAGGAATTCGCGTTGTTCAAAATTATTCAAAGTTTCACCTCGTCCGGCGGTGATTCGCTGCATGCCAATGTCAAGATTGGCCTGAAAGAGCAGAACAAGATCAGGTTCGGGAGCAAAACTATTCAGTGCAAGTATACCTTCGGGATCAAAACCCAGGGCACCTTGATAGGCAGCAGTGGAAAAATAATAGCGATCACAGAGGATAATCTTACCCTCAAGGAGGCCGGGATGAAGAACCTCGGTCACATGGTGCCGACGGTCGGCAAGAAAAAGTTCAAGTTCTTCTTCGCGGCTGTATCTGTTCCTGTGTCGGTAGAGATCGCGAATTTTCATGCCATACGGACCCTCGGTCGGTTCCTTGGTGATGATTACCGGATATCCTTGGTCTTGCAGATATTGTCCAAGCAGATCTCGCTGGGTGGTTTTGCCGGTGCCATCCGTGCCTTCAAAGACAATCAGTTTTCCCCGTGCTTGTTGGTTACTCATATTCTTTGATTCACCCTGTTATGAAATGATGCTCGGTTGGTGCTGATATTTGCGGCAAGTCGGACAGCTTCTGCCAGGCTGTTAAATTTTGCCAGACCTTTCCCGGCAATGTCATAAGCGGTCCCATGATCAACGGAAGTGCGAACGATGGGCAGACCGAGGGTAACATTCACCCCGTCGTCAAAGTGCAGCAGTTTGAAGGGGATAAGCGCTTGATCGTGGTACATGGATACCACTGCGTCGAATTCTCCGGAGGCAGCTTTCAAATACACCGTATCCGGAGGAAAAGGCCCACCGACGTTTAAACCCCGCTGCTGTCCGCGATGAACGGCCGGGGCAATAAGACACTGTTCTTCATCGCCGAAAAGTCCGTTCTCGCCGGCATGGGGATTGAGTCCGGCGACGGCCAGGCGCGGCTGAGGAATGCCGAAGTCGACCAGCAGAGCTGTGTGGGTGATATGAATCAACCGGTAGATCTCTTCAATGGAAAGCGCCGCCGCTACTTCTTTTAAGGGGCGGTGAATTGTGACCAGGGTAACTTTCAGCTTGTTGCCGGCCATCATCATAGCGTAATTGACTGTCTGGGTAAGGCTGGCAAGCATCTCAGTGTGGCCGGGAAAGGAGTAGCCGGCGCCATTCAGGGAGAGCTTAGAAATGGGGCAAGTTGTCAGTCCCTGAAAAATTCCTTGGCGGGTCAATGCTGCACCGATTTCAATATACTTTGCCATGGCGAGACCGGTTGCGGCGTCTGGGCGGCCCCAGATAAGATCACCTGCGGCAAGAGATGATGCCTGTATCACCGGTACCTTGCCGGTAGGCAGCGGGGCATCTGGTTGCCAAGTGACGAAGGAAGTTGCGATATTGAGCTCTGATGCCAATCGCACAAGGACATGCAGATCGCCGATAATGACCGGCTGGATGCCATCGGGTATGGCGGCTTCAGAGCAATAGCGAAGGATAATTTCCGGGCCGATGCCGACCGGACAACCCATGGTAATTCCAATTGTAACCATAAAAAACCGTGTACCGCGAAAAACCTATTATGCACGTCATCGCAAAATGTTCATTGGCCTTTGCTGCAAAACATGATCTCCGCCAGAGTAAGAGTATTTTCTTGGCCTTAAAGGTAGACTGTAAGCAGTTTCATTATCCTTCGCAAAGATCAAACGCGTTGGCAAGGATTTCTATCCGAGTCCGTTGGTCGGGAGCGATTGCAATGCATACTACATCGAACCTGGCCGGGGCATCAAAAAGATTGTGCTCCGCGAGATAATACTGGGCAGTTTTACTGATTTGCCACTGTTTTCTATGAGTTACCGCCGCAGCAGGGGAGCCGTAGACATCCCCCTTCCTGGTTTTTACTTCAATGAATACAAGTACATCACGTAATTTAGCGATAATATCGATTTCCCCATAACGACAGCGATAGTTTCGTGTCAGAATGGCGTACCCGTTTTTACTGAGGAACTCGGCAGCAATATCTTCTCCCCTTTGCCCAAGATTCTGCCGACTATTCAACATACTCCTTCACTCCCCTGAAGGTCCTGCGATGCACCGGACAAGGGCCGTGGGTTGCTATCGCCAAACGGTGTTCACGAGTGGGATAACCCTTGTTTTGTTGGAAATTATAAAGAGGATACTGCGCATGAAGGCTGTCCATAAGCCTGTCCCTTGCGACCTTGGCGATAATACTGGCGGCGGCAATGGAGGCGCTTTTTGATTCGCCTTTAATCAAGGCTTTCTGAGAAATGGCGAGGGGAATGGTAAATTTGCCGTCTACGAGAATGAAATCAGGAAGGGGGCCAGCCATGTTTTCTACAGCCAGTTTCATGGCTAAAAGGGATGCCTGGAGGATATTGATACTATCAATCGTTTGTTCAGAAACAATACCAATGCCTATTGCGGCATCAATCTTGTAAAGAAGGTTTTCCAATTCCACTCTTTTTGCATGTCTCAAAATTTTTGAGTCAAGAAACACGGAGTGTCGGCAATTTGTCGGCAAGATGACCGAGGCGGCGACAACCGGGCCGGCGAGAGGACCTCGGCCTGCCTCATCACACCCGGCAACGCCGAGCATGCCCCGTGCATAGAGAAGCCGTTCTAGGGAGAAGTTATCATTGCCGGGGCTGCAGTCGACGAGAGTTTTTTGCATCGTCCGATCAAAAAAAATGCAAACGGCACTGGTCCATCACTGACAACTGAATAGTGGCCGGCGTCAGTGATGGCATTGGTGGCCGTAAGAAACAACTATCGCGGCAGACCACGCTCGCGAATACGCGCCGCTTTTCCAGTGAGATTGCGGAGATAGTAGAGACGAGCCCGGCGGACCCGGCCTTTGGTAAGCAGTTCGATCTTTTCAGTGCGAGGATTGTGCAGTGAGAAGGTCTTCTCGACGCCGACGCCATGCGAAATCTTCCGTACGGTATAGGTCGCATTCATGGTGCCATGCTTGCGCTTGGTAACGACACCTTGAAACACCTGAATACGTTCCTTACTTCCCTCAACGATCCGGATATGTACTTTCACGCTATCACCGGGGCGGAAGTCGGGGTGGTCTTGTCGCATCTGTTCCAAATTGATTCTTTCAATTATTGTGCTCATAACGTCTTCTATTAGTTGAAGTATATTAGGATGAGATCCAGTGGTTGAACGGTTTTTAGCCAATTTTTCATGATCCGAGCAGCCTGTCAAGAATAATTGAGGCGGCTGAGCGAACCGAAAGATGATTGTACTCTGTTCCACCCTTTATTGGGGGCAGTGTTGTATCCGACAAAGCAATAATTTCAGGGGCAAGACCATGGGCTGTGCCGAAAATAAGGAGAACCGGCGCCCTATTCTTGATCCTCTCTGCGAGTTCTTTATACTCGATGGTCGTATCCCGCAGTAAGGCACTGGTGGTAACCAGCATCGGCCGTTTGCCATATTTTTTTGTCAACAGGGCAATTGCCACCTCCAGGGAGGCGACAAGACGGACAATGCTGAGCGCCTCTTTCCTGGCCGGATTGTATGTCGACCCATGACCGGTTTCCCAGTGGGCCAGTAATTCCTGCACCAGATTTTGCTGATCTTCATAGGGCGTTGCGATAAAATATTCGGCAATCCCATACGTTCTAGCGGTTCTGGCGATGTCGTGAATATCCAGATTAGTCACGGCCGAACCGATTATTTCCCCTCTCTTGTTCACCACAGGATGATGTATGAGGGCAATATTAAGTGTTGTTTCGCCCTGATAGGTCATTTTTCCGGGGGTGTTTCCTGGATCATTCGCACCTTCGCATACAGGTCATGCTGCCGGAGCAGCTTCATTTCTTTGCTGCTGAAGGTTGCAAGTTTTAATAATTCCGGCCGTCTTGCAAACGTTCGGCGCACTGATTCAATAAACCGATATGTCTCTATCTTCTCATGATTGCCGGAAAGCAATTCGTCCGGCACAGCCTGTTCTTCGAACACCCTCGGTCTGGTATATTGCGGGTGTTTCAGCATACCTCTACTGAAGGTATCCTTGTCGGCGGAATCGCTGCATCCCAATACTCCAGGAAGCAATCTGGTCACCGAATCAATAATTACCATAGCCGCCAGTTCGCCACCGGTAAGGATGAAATCGCCGATGGAAATTTCATCATCAATATACCCGGCTCGGAATCTTTCATCGACACCTTCATAACGACCGCAGACGAGAAGCAGATGTTCTTCTTTCGCCAACTCCAAAGCAAGGGCTTGGTCGTATTGTCGACCTTGCGGGGTAAGGAGAATCACCTTAGCCGCCGGGAGAGAAGTATCACATCTGCTTTTTACCGCTCGCGCCAGGGGCTCGGGTTTCATCACCATACCCTCGCCGCCTCCGAAGGGTCTGTCGTCGGTCATTGTCTGGGGATCATCGGCGAAATCCCTAATATTGACAATGTTGGTGCTAATTTGTCCTTTTAACCTGGCTCTTCTGATGATGCCCTCATTAAGCAGAGAGTCGAAGAGATCAGGAAAAATAGTTAATATGTCAAAAATCATCCGGGGGATGTTGCTTTCCTTCAACTACCTGCGTTGGCATTCAGTTCAAGTAAACCCGGAGGAGGGTTGACAATCAGGCTTTCGGCGGTTTCGCCAACGAGTATACTTTCGGTGATCGGAATAAGAATTTCCTCTTTTCCCGATTTAATAACCAAGATATCCTGCGCCCCGTTGTTGAAGAGACGTTCTACCCGGCCAATCGCATTGCCCGCAAGATCGACAACCAATTTATCCTGATATTGATGCCAGTAATACTCGTTTTCATCGACTGCCGGCAAATCCTTTCTTGCCAGAAGCACACCGCAACCTTCAACCTGTTCTGCCTGCGTTCGGGTGGCAATTGTTGCCAACCGGGTAATCAGTGCCTTGCCTTGGACCCGGCTCTTCAAAACTGCGAGTGGAGAAGATATGACACCAGCTCTATCGATGAGGAGCAACTCACCATATACGGCAGCATTCTCCGGTTGTTCGGAATGAAGATAGATCTTCAACTCTCCATTCAGGCCGTGTGCCTTGGCAACCTTGCCAAGAAGCAGATATTCGTCAGCCGGAAAAACGTAATCGGGGTTCATGCTGACGGCCGCTTATTCAATAATTTCAAGCCTGCAACGTTGATCAACCTTCGCCGCGGTGGCCGAAAGGAGAGAGCGCAAGGCCCTTGCGGTACGTCCTTGCTTGCCGATAACTTTACCCAAATCTTCCGGAGCAACGTTCAGTTCAATGGTCACAATCTCTTCGTCAACTTTGCTCGTGACTTTTACCGCATCCGGCTGATCGACCAGAGACCTTGCGATAACAGCAATAAGTTCTTCCATTACTCCACTGCCGGTGTCGCGGCTTTCTTCATCAGGCTCTTCACCGTGGTGGTCGGAAGTGCCCCTTTGCCCAGCCAGTCTTGCAGTTTGGTGTTGTCAAAGGTAATCGCCGCCGGTTCCTTGCATGGATCGTAGGTTCCGACCACGTCAAGGAATTTGCCGTCACGTTTATTCTCGCTGTTGGCAACGATGATACGATAAAATGGTTTTTTCTTTCTGCCGAGTCGGGTCAATCGAATACGTACTGCCATTCCGGTAAGTCCTCCGGTTAAAATTGGTCTGGTTTTATGTGCATGATGCTCGCTTCCGTTTCCGGACCGAACCCTTATCTTTTCTTCATGCCTTTCGGCAATTTCCTTCTCTTTATCCCGGAGATAGCGCCAGGTTTTCCGCTGATTTTTTTCATCATTTTCAACATTTCCGAATAGCTTTTCAGCACTCGGTTGACATCACCGATCGCCGTTCCGGAGCCTGCCGCTATGCGCGTTCTTCTGCTGGTATTGATGATCTGGTGATTTTTTCTTTCCTGGCTGGTCATCGAACGAATGATCGCTTCTGTTTTCACCAGCTCTTTTTCATCCGGTTTGGGGACATCTTTCAGCTGTCGCAGTTTGTTGATGCCGGGAACCATATCGAGAATTTTTTCCAGGGAGCCCATTTTCTTGATCTGCTGGATCTGCTCAAGAAAGTCTTCCAGGGTGAATTGGTTCCTTTGCAGCTTTTTGGCAATTTTTTCAGCTTCTTCTTTATCGACAACCGCCTCGGCTTTTTCGATCAGCGTCAGTATATCGCCCATGCCGAGGATGCGGGAGGCAACGCGCTCGGGATGAAATATTTCAATATCGTCGAGCCCTTCGCCGATGCCGACGAACTTGATGGGTTTGCCGGTAATGCTCTTAATGGACAGAGCGGCACCGCCACGGGCATCGCCCTCCATTTTTGTTAAAATAACCCCGGTAAACTCAAGATCGGCATTGAATTTGTCGGCAACAGTTACAGCATCCTGGCCGGTCATGGCGTCGGCTACAAAGAGGATCTCGGAGACCTGCAGTGCCGCCCGAATTTCTTTCAACTCATTCATCAAGGCCTCGTCGACATGAAGTCGACCGGCTGTATCGATGATCAGGGTGTCGTAATTATGAAGTGCTGCTTCGTTCAGTGCCTGCCGACAGATATCAACGGGTTTTATGTCGGGAGTCGATGGGTGGACCGGGACATCAAGGCGCGACCCCAGGACCTGCAACTGTTCTATTGCTGCCGGACGGTAGATATCGGCCGGCACCAGGTAAGGCCTACGGCCTTTTTCCTGCAGAAGCTTGGCAAGCTTGCCGGCCGTGGTAGTTTTTCCCGATCCCTGTAGGCCGGCCATCATTATGACTACCGGTTGTCTGCCGTCGAGTTTTATCTGCTGTGTCGTGCCGCCGAGGAGTTCAACCAGTTCCTCATGGACGATCTTGATGATCTGCTGACCGGGAGACAGACTTTTAGAGACTTCCCGACCTACGGCTTTTGCGGTTACCTTGGTAATAAACTCCTTAGCAACCTTGAAGTTAACATCGGCCTCAAGAAGAGCGCCGCGCACCTCGCGCAAGGCCTCGCCGATATTTTCTTCAGTAAGTTTGCCATGGCCTCGGAGTTTTTTGAAAACTCCTTCCAGCCTGTCGGATAAATTCTCAAACATAATGTTTTAGCGCAATACAGTGTCACCAGGGGCGAAATAGCCGAAGGGCTGTCGGCATTTTCGCCAACAATGCAATAAAAACAGATCATCAGTCGAATGAAACGTATCTCGTCCGATGAAAAGAAATTCAAAAGAGAAGAAAAATACTGTGTATTGATGTGGATGTCAAGCAGGGAAAGAATCGGTAGTACAAAATTACCTCATTGACTATTGATTTTACTTGTCACCCTTCTTGTTGTCGACTGCGAGTTGTCATACTTTCTCCCTAAGGAACATTTTTTAACCGGAGAAACCTGATTGATATGGATATGAGTAGATCACTATCGTGCCGACTCGACGAACATAGAATTACCGAAGAACCTTTTTTTCTCGCCCGGGAAAAAGAAATTGAGATTGGTCTTGCAGCAAGTGACAATAAATTGCCGCTGCTCCTTAAAGGACCGACGGGTTGTGGCAAGACCCGATACATGCAATATCTGGCCTGGCGCCTCAGAAGACCGCTCATTACCGTCTCATGCCATGACGATTTATCTGCCGCTGATCTGGTCGGCAGATATCTGGTGAAAGGCAATGAAGCGGTCTGGCAGGACGGACCCCTCACCCTCGCGGTTCGCGCCGGGGCAATTTGTTACCTGGATGAAATTGTCGAAGCGAGAAAAGATACCACGGTGGTTATTCATCCTCTTACCGATGACCGACGGGAACTGCCGGTCGAAAAGCTTGGGCGGCTGTATAGTGCTCCGCCGGAATTTATGCTGGCGGTGTCGTATAATCCCGGCTACCAAAGTGTCTTGAAAGATCTCAAGCCTTCGACCCGCCAGCGGTTTGTCTCCATCAACTTCGATTATCCGGACAGCGAACTGGAGATAAAAATTGCCATCCGTGAAACTGGTGCCGACCATGAACTTGTAACGCAGTTGGTAAAGTTAGCGAAAATGACAAGAAGCTTAAAAGATTCAGGACTATCCGAGGGAGCGTCAACCCGGCTGATCATTCAGACGGTTCGCCTGATTCAGTCGGGAATCGATACCGTGCGTGCCTGTCGAGCCGGGATGATTGAGAGCCTTACCGACGACTCGGAGTTATTGGCCGCTATGGATGACATGATTTTCTCGATTTTTTGATAAAAAACATGGACCTTGATTCGCAAAAACAGCGCTTTTATGAACAGGTGTTGCCTTCACGGCCAAATGAGTGGGAAGTGGATGTAATATTTGAGTGTCTCGCTGCTCTGGATGCCACCCGAAGGCAAGCCCTGCTCAACCATGTCTCGGCAATTTGGCCGGTGAGCCACAGCCTTTGTTTCACCTATCTTGAAGAGGGAACGCAGGCTCTTGCATTGTTTCCCGCCGAATTGCTGGGAGAGTGGGTTCGAATGATTCTTACTCGCTATGAACGAAAGGGGCTGGTCGGTGCCCGCGAATTCATGGCTGGAGTTGACAAATTTTTCCTTGGCCCTCGGCGGGGCGAGGCGGGAGTGCACTTAGTCGAGATTTCTTCAAGGATGCTGCTCTATATTTGTGGTGTTTCCGGGTTACCCTTGCAAATTGCTGTAGCTTCTCTTCCGGCAACCGACACCCGGACCATTTATCTGCCGGCCTATCTTGTATTGTTTCCCGAAAAACAAAAGAATATCCTGCTCTATAAGTTGCTTGTGACCTTGCAATGGGGGCAGCTCGCATCACGTATCTTCACCGATGTCTATGATAGGGCGAGCGCCGGCGGGCCTTTTGTCGGATACCCGGATCGCAGGCTCGCCGAAGATCTTTTTTCCGTGTTACAGTTTACCAAGGTGTATCGTTTTCTCGCAAAAGAATTGCCCGGAATGGTGCGACACGGGGGCGAGCTGTGTCGCCGGGCGATCATGGAGATACAGCCGGAGGGCGATGAAAAAGAGCGTAGCACCGCCCTACGGAATTTTCTACTGCACTCCATTGGCTTCCTTGATCAAGAAGAGGTGTTGGTAAGTGGTGCTACAACGCCTTTATTCTCTTTGGCGGACACTCCATGGACTACCTGTTGCCTCGATGTGCTGCCACGTTTTTACGCGTATTTCGAAAGCCTTGCTGGAGGATATTGCTTGGGCCAGGCAGCTTTATTGCTCGGTGTGTTTGATTTTTTGAGATCTGGGGAGACGGTCAGACTGCGGCGAGAGGAACAGAAAAAGAAATTCATTACCATGCTGGCGACTTTTCTCCAAAAGAAAAACAGCGAAGCAAAAAGCGCCAACGATGGGCAAGTGGCGGTCAATGATCACAGCTCTGATACCCTGTTGCTCCTAAGGATTCTTGGCGAAGAAGGACGGCCGGGGACCGGTCTGCCGCCAATGCGCTTGGCCGACGGAACGTCAGACCTCCCGGAAGAACTTGTCGCTCTGGCCAGCGACATAATCAAAGATCTTGGCAGTCTCCCCGAGGCCTACGTCCAAACCGTAGCAGGTTTGGCCGGGGGTGGAATAAACCGCCAAGAGGGTGCTGCCGCTGAAAGTGCGAACGTTCCGGCGGAGAGAACCGCATACAGCTATAATGAATGGGACTATCGACGGGGGGGCTACCGGGATGCCTGGTGTTCTCTCTATGAAAAAACTCTTCAACCTGTCGTTTCCAGTTTTGTTGCCACGACCTTGGAAAAATATCGATCACAACATAAGCGGTTACTGCGGCAATTTGCAATGTTGCGTCCCAGCCGTCGTGTTGTCCGCCGCAGGCGACATGGAGATGACATAGATCTTGATGCTCTGATTGAGGCTTTGTGCGACACCCAAGCCGGCCTTCCTCCTTCTGATCGTCTTTTTACCCGATCACTCAGAATAGAACGTGATATTACCGCACTGTTCCTGGTGGATATGTCCAATTCCACCGAGGGATGGATCGGCATTGCCGTGAAAGAGGCACTCGTACTTCTCGCCGAGGCGCTGGAGGCGGTCGGCGACAGTTATGGCATATACGGTTTTTCCGGAATGAGACGATCGAGAAGTGAGCTCTATCACATTAAACACCCGGGGGAAGCCTATGGAATGGTGGTCCAGCAGAGAATCGCCGCCATCACGCCGAAAGAGTACACTCGCATGGGGCCACCTATCCGCCATCTCACTAAGAAGTTGTTGGATTCACCGAGCAAAATACGGCTGCTTGTAGTGATTTCCGATGGCAAACCGGAGGATTATGATAATTATAAAGGCCAATATGCAATCGAGGATAGCCGCAAGGCATTGCTTGAGGCAAGGGGCGCTGGAGTGCATTCCTTCTGTATCACCATCGACAAGGCAGCACATGAATATTTGATGCATATGTTTGGCCGGGGCAATTATATTTTCGTCAATGATGTGTCGATGTTGCCGGCAAAGATGACGGAAATATATCGCCGCCTTACCGGGTGACAGTGGATATACGGAAACGGATTATTTGCAACTGGAGATTTTGAAAGAATTATTGTGGCCAAGGTCGACACAAGCAAGAATCCTGGAAGCAGTGCCCATTTTCAAATCCGTGGTGTGCCTACTTTGGTATTTTTTAAAAACGGTCGGGTTGTGGAGCAGATGGTTGGCCTCCCCGAGGCCAACCATCTGCAAGCGAAAATGGAATACTTCGCCGGATGAAGGGGTCGTTGCAGCAGTGACGTGCGCAATATTACGTGCATTGACTGATTTTTAGCGCAAAAAATGGTGTTTCCCGCCGTGGAAAGGCAGCATAAGTCACCGATGACGATAGGTATGTATGTGTGCCGAAAGGCCGATGATTATCGAACAGCAGAAAGTGAACGAACACTGAAGTGTAACACTGTGGCATCGTTCTTGCTTAGTTTCTCCCGATAGCAAAATTTGGCAAAACCATTGACACCGCAGCAATATTGGCTTTGCCCAAATCCATTACCGGGGAGAACAAATGATGAAAAAATTTGCAATTACGGTGGTTTTGTTCCTTTTGATGGGGAGCAGTTGCTTTGCAGCAGCGAGATCCATCAAAATGTCGACAAATCCTGTCGAAGCACTACTCGGCAAGAGCGTCCATTTCGAGTGCGTTAGTGTTGGAGATTGGCGCCCACCTTTAATCTCCGGGTTGATAACGATCAAAGGTCCTACGGGGCAAACCGTGAAAGCCAAGCAAAAAATGGCGATTGCCACACTCACTGCCAGTTACGATTTCACTCTTCCAGCTAACCTACAAGCTGGTAACTGGAGTTTCACTTGTGAGATTCAAGACAAATCGACGAGGATGAAAACCACTTCCCGATTTGCTGTTGTCAAAGCAACGGTAGTCGACCCGCCGCCACCGCCTCCGCCACCGCCGCCTGTGTTGGTGGATGGTCCGATTGCCGCGCACAACACAATTACTTCGTATAATGGTCCGTCTACCTGTATTGCCTGTCACAATAAAGAGGCAACGGATATGCTGCAAAGTCTCCATGTGAAATGGTCCGGTCCTACGCCGGATCTCACCAATACCAACGGTGCGGAACGGGGAAAAGCAAAGGGTGGCATAAATACCTTCTGTACCTATGCAATGTCTTCGAAATCGACATGTTTTACCTGCCATGTGCGTGCCGACGGCAATGCTCCCGACCTTGCAAAGGCCACGGATGTTGATTGTCTGATGTGTCATAGCGACACATATCAGAGGAAGTTTGTTACCGACCCGAATAACGTACAAACTGTGACCAATGTCCTTGGTCAAACAAAAACGTATGTGTTCGGTAAAGAGGATGCTCAAGGCAACTACACTACTGTCCCCGACTATGTTAAAATGCCCGCCGGCACCAACATAATCAATGTGGCCAGAACTGTGCATTTGCCGACAACCAAGTCCTGCCTGCGATGTCATGCCACAGCCGGTGGCGGCGATTGGACCAAGCGCGGGGACATGGGGATCAATTCTGCAACTGCAACAGTTGACCAAGATGTCCATCTCGCTAAAGCCGGCGCCAACCTTACCTGCACCAGCTGTCACTCCGCCCTGAATCATAAGATTGCCGGGCGTGGCATAGACCTCCGGCAGACGGAAGCAGCCGCACCGACATGCAAAGCTTGCCACACCACAGCACCGCACTCCAATGCCACATTAAACAACCATGCCAAAGGGCAGGTAAGCTGTCAGGTCTGCCATATCAAAGAATATGCTAAGGGTGGCGCCACTGAAATGTCTAGGGACTGGAGAACTCCGATTTGGAATGCGGCTTTCTGCTCAGGGCAGGGCGGTTTTGTCGGCGAGGAGGTTCGTCAATCTTTTGTTAAACCCGAGTATGTGTGGTTTGATGGAACATCCTCGGTGTACAATGTGGGAGAAACTCTCAAGCCGGACGGCAGGGGTGTGTATCCCATGGCCAAGGCGAATGGTGCACCGTTTGACGGCAAATCGTATATTGTTCCTATCAAGCGGCATTTTTCCTTTTTGCCCCTGCATGAAAGCGGCAAGATCATCCCGCCGGTCATCATGTGGATGTTCATGACCGGAGATTTTGATTTGGCGGTGAAAAAAGGTATGGCGGAGCAAGGCATGACGGGCAACTATTCACTGGTCGAAACGGATGCCGAAATGCTCATCACCCATGGTGTTGAGCCGAAAGCTAAGGCTCCGGCCTGTGTTGCATGTCACAATGGCTCCGGTTCCACCGCGGACGGGACAGGCATGCTGCCCTTTAATGCGCTTGGGTACCATGAGGTGCCGGCGAAGGTTCGCTCATGTACCCTTTGCCATAGCAGCAAAACCGCGCAATGGGAACCCATGCATCAAACGCATCGGAGCAAGAATATTTCCTGTAGCAGCTGTCATACCAGCGATCCGACCGGCTTGGTCAAGGCACAGAACGTGCTTTGCAGCAGCTGTCACGAAAGCAAGTCATGGAGCAGCAGTGGGCATAGGAAACATATTGGAAAAGGGCTGGCTTGCATCAAGTGCCATACCTTCTCGTAACCCCGGCCATCGGGTGAAGTTCCAAGATGGAATGATTTTCCGTCATTCTTTTCAGAGCCATTTTGAAGGGCTGAAAGCGGCAGAAAATCATTCCTAAGGTCCCATCCCCGATAAACATTGTTTCTTCCGCATTGACCGCCCGCCGTTTAAGATGGATTTTCAGGAACGTGTTGAAAATCCATCTCTCATTTCACTCAAACGCATTGAATCTCCGCTTTATCGATATATTGTTTTGGTTCATTGCTTACGCTTACACACCTATCTCAACATTCGACACCATTCGGCCACATTAGCAACAATACATTTTTCTTTGTTTCTAGATGCGGTTAGCATGGTATACTTCTCCTAAAAATACTCTGTAGCGTTGTTGGGTGACGTGATCTCGCGGTTGATCTGAAAATTAATTATGAATTCATATGGCAGTTTTTGAATATAAAGCACTTGACGCAAAAGGTAAGAATGTCAAAGGGATAATTGATGCGGATAGCGAAGCCCAGGCACGATCACGACTACGTTCGCTGGGCAAGTATCCTGTTTCAATCACCGTGACAACCAAGGGGCCGACCAAATCCGGTGCTCATGGCCGGAGTTTTACTCTATTTCGAGGCGTCAAGTCGGAGGAGGTCAGTATCATGACCCGACAACTGGCGACATTGCTGGGCGCCGGCATACCCTTGGTTCAAGCACTCGAATCTCTTGTAGCACAAACACGTAATTCGGCTCTGAAGAAGGTAATTGCGCAAATCAAAGGGACGGTAAATGAAGGAAATAGTTTAACGAACGCTTTGGGTGAGCATCCGAAAATATTTTCTTCGGTTTTTATCAATATGGTCCGCGCCGGTGAAGCATCGGGCACCTTAGATATTGTTCTTGAGCGTCTTGCTGATTTTGCTGAGAAACAGGAGACCTTGAAGGGGCGATTCAGGGCGGCGTTAATCTACCCGGTTTTTATGGGGGTTATTGGTTCGGCGATCCTCTTTATTCTCATCACCTATATTGTCCCCAATATTACCCAGGTATTCAACGAAATGAACAGGGTGTTGCCTCTGCCGACACTTTTTCTTATCGGCTTGAGTGATTTTCTGAAGATGTATTGGTGGGTTGTACTTATATTAATTGTTGTTGCTTTGTCAGGAGTGCGGTATCTCATCAAGAAGCCGCCTGGAAAGAAGGCATGGCATTATGTCAAACTGAAGGTGTTTATCCTGGGACCGGTGGCTCAGAAAGTCATTCTTGCAAGATTTTCCTCTACTTTAGGAAGTTTACTGGAAAGCGGCGTTGGCCTTATGATGTCGATGCAGATTGTGCAGGCGTTGGTGGATAACGTTCATGTTTCGAAGGTAATTGATGAGGCGATGGAGCAGATACGGAAGGGTCAGAGCATGACCATGGCACTTTCCAATTCGCAATGGTTCCCGCCGATGTTTGTTCAGATGATAGCGGTTGGCGAGCAGAGCGGAAATCTTGAAGGAATGCTGAAAAAGGTGTCGCAAGCATATGAAAGAGATGTGGAAATTGCTATTCTCGGCATGACATCTTTGATCGAGCCTTTGATGATTGTTGTTATGGGGTTGGCTGTGGGTTTCATAGTTCTTTCCATTTTATTGCCCATTTTTGAAATGAACCAGATGATCAGCTAGGAGGTTCCGATAATGCAATTGAGTATCTCCTTAAATATTAGATAGATGAGGATGGCAATGAGACAGACACAAAAGTTCTTGAGCTGGCTGGCTGTTATTTCCCTCGGTTTCACGTTGTTTATCGATGCAGGTCGGGCCGCGACGCAGCTTGATACTACCTTTGGCGAGAATGGTTTTATTTCCAAGGATTTTTTAAAAGGTGACGATGAGATTTTTGCCTTAGCCCCGCAGGCCGACGGGAAAATAGTAGTCGTCGGTCAATATTATAACGGTGCGGTCAAAAACCTTGCTGTGGCCAGATACCTGCCAACCGGTGAACTTGACACAGAATTCAACAATGACGGTATCTTCACTGAGAGTATAGGTACAGGTGATACGGTTGCCCGAAGCCTGGCGATTCAGAGCGATGGCAAGATAGTCGTTGCCGGTTCAACCACTGGCGGAGTTCACAATATAGTGGTACTGCGGTTGACTAATGATGGATTTCAGGACAACGCATTTGCCGATAATGGACAGCTGCTTTTGCCGATAACAGATGGTGAAGCCACTGCGTATGCGGTGAAAACGACGACCGAAGGGGCAATTCTTGTCGCCGGTACTGTAACGAAGGCTGGCGACGCGGGAACCTATGGAATCGTCGTGAAATTGACTGGGGACGGGGATTATGATAATGATTTCGGAGGCGTCGGTGGAGACGTCGGTGTGTCTCTAATTAAATACGACTATGATGTTGCGCTCAAGTCGATTGTTCTCCAGAGTGATGGAGAAATAGTGACAGCCGGTTCATTGGCAACAAGTGGTGTCGCCAAGGCCGGGCTCCTGTGGTTGGATAAGAATGGTAAGGTTGATGAGGCTTTCGGGGAAAAAGGGCAAGTCATACTATCTTTAGAAGGGAGCGGATCAATAATCAACGATGTCACCCTCGATTCTACCGGACGCCTGCTGGTTACGGGGAATGTCAACAATGGGAGTAACCTGGAAACATTTGTCGGACGCTTTAAAAAAGACGGCACCATCGACACGACTTTTGCAACGTCCGGAATGTATCACAACAGCAGCACCACAGAGAATGTCGGACAGGCAGTCACCCTGCAGGCGGATGGAACCATTTTGGTCGCTGGGTTTGTGGCGACGACCAAGGGGAAAGATGCATACTTACTGACTCTTGTTGAGAATACAACTCCTTCAGCCACAGCAAGCTCTTCAACCTCAGAGACCATCTCGGCCACTTATATTACCGCTGATCTTGCCGGGACCGATGATGTCGGCAATTCACTGGCTGTGTTGTCCGATGGCTCTATCTTTGTAGGTGGTTCAACGGTTATGAGCGGCAATAAGGATTTCGCCTTGCTGCGGTTCATCGGCGGGGAAAAATTGGATGCCTTGACCAGCGGCACAGCCTCAACAGGCGAAGGGGTTTCGACCGCCGGCTATACCATAATCACCAAAGTAGTGACCGCTATTACCAGGGTCGGTGCGTTCTCCGGAGGAACTATCACTGATGCCGGGAATATTACCTGTAAAGAATCCTGCGTGGCAACCTGTAGTGCAAGTAGCTCGACCACTTCAACTACTGCAACTACCACAGTAACTGGCACATCTACTGCTTCAACTTCCTCAACAACTTGTTATGACAGTTGTTATTCCGCTTGCAAGCTCCCCACTGTTACACTGCGAGGTGTTGTTTACGGCATAAAATCGAACCCGGTTTATGCTGCAAACAGCAATCAGGATTCCTCTACAGGTAGCACCACTCCCTCGACAACCACTACCAGCGCAACAACAACAACGACAACAAGCACATCAACAAGTGGAACGGGAACCACCACCACAACAGGCTCAACCAACACGATTTTCCCCAAAAGCGGTTCCTTCGTTTATGATATCGTCCGTTCCGGTCAGACTGAAGACGGCAAAGGTACCGGCTCCTATGACAGCGACATTCAGGAGATTACCCCCAATACTCTGTATCACGTTCGGGCCTTTGCTGTTTTGTCGGATGACACGGTAATTTACGGTAACGAAGTAACATTTAAAACCAATGACGCCTGTTTTATTGCAACAGCCGCCTACGGGTCCCTGCTTGACGACCATGTAACCATTTTAAGAGAATTTCGAGACAGGGTTTTGATGGTGAGCGGGGTTGGTCAACAACTCGTTGGAATGTACTATGGTTTTTCGCCTCGTGTAGCAGATATTATTTCCCACCATGAGGCCTTAAGAGCTGTTGTACGTGTTTTCCTGTTCCCCTTTATATTGTTGGCTTACTTCATCTTAAAAACCGCTATTGTCACTCAGCTTGGTGTGCTGGCGGCAATTGTTTGTGGGTCTGTCGTGATATCAAATAAAACTCTAAAACGCAGGTTACAGTTGTATGAAAATTGAACGAGGGCAGTATTTGAAAGTCGGCAAAAAGGACGGAGAATCGGGTTTTACTCTCATTGAACTTTTAGTGGTACTGGTGATAATCGGAATTCTCGCCGGATATATCGGTCCGAAAATAATGGGACATCCGGAGGAAGCTAAAAGGACAAAGGCAGCTTTGCAGATTCAATCCTTTGAGACAGCCTTAAAAATGTATAAGCTTGACAATGGGTTATATCCCTCCACTGAGCAGGGACTTCAGGCCCTGGTTGCTGCACCGGCATCGGGCAAACTGCCGCCAAAATGGCGCGAAGGAGGATATTTGGAGAAGAGCAAAATTCCCCTTGACCCTTGGGGGCACCTGTTTATTTATCTCAGTCCCGGATTGAATGGGGATTTTGACCTCAGCTCCTACGGCCTTGATGGTGAAGCCGGCGGAGAGGGCAATGCAAAGGATATCAATAATTGGGAAATTGAATAGTTTTAAGAAGATATCAACTGTCGATTGTATGCTATCCTGGAGCTTTCCAAGCGGAGCGCGTGGCAAAGGAGGTTTTACTCTCCTTGAATTGATAGTGGTTTGTGCTCTTATAGGAATTATGCTGTCATTAAGCATCCCTTCATTACGCACGACGTTCTTCTCGGACCCCTTAAAGACTACGGCTCGCAAACTCATAGGTCTGGTCAATGGAGTCAGGGAGTTGGCTGTGCGCGAGCAACAACCGTATCTGCTCCATATCAACCAAATGGAAAAACGAATCTGGTATGAGAGGGAAGACAAGAAAGATAAGAAAGACAAAAAAAGCGTCAAGGAGGATGAAAAACGCCATAATCAGGAACTCCGCTTTCCTGAAAATGTGACCCTCAGTGCGGTGTGGATGGGTAAGGATGATTCGTTGCAAGATCAGACAACAATTTGGATCACCAAGCAAGGCTATATGATGCAGACGCTTATACAGGTTGAGGATGATGCCGGAAACAATCTGAACATCCAGTTTTTTCCCTTTCTTGATGCGGCAGTTATTGCCGATTAGGTCTTGGCATTGAAGAACAGCGAAATTTTCATATTCAAGTTGCCCGTGCTGCGTTTTCCCGGCAATGTTCGGGCCTTCACCCTGTTAGAGGTGATGATAGCTGTATCTATCCTCGCCATAACGCTGGTCACTCTCCTAGGTTCACAATCGAGGAGTCTTTCGCATGCCACCGAGGCTCAATTCAACGTTGTTGCTCCGATGCTGGCATCGTTAAAACTTGCCGAAGTAGAACGAGGAGTGGTCGCCATGGAGAATGATGATGGCGATTTCGGTTCGGATTTTCCGGGATATAGCTGGAAAATGGCGGTACAAATTGCGGCATTTGACAATCATCAAGATTTGGCAGGCATGAAGAGACCGTTGCAACGGATCGAGCTGACTGTGCGGTGGAGTACAACCCCATACAGCTATGCCCTCACATATTATGGTCAAAGGCTCAAATAGGTGACTGGCTTGGGTGGCAACGAGCAGGAGCGAGGCTTTACTCTGGTAGAGTTGCTTATTGCCATCTTCATTTTTGCCATAGTTGTTTCATCGGTATATGGGGCCTACCGGTCAACATTTAAAATCGTTCATGACACTGAGTCGCTGCTTTCAACCTCACGTACCGCCAGAGTTGCTATGGAGAGAATGACCGATGATCTCATTGCAATTGTCGGTGATTCAGGGGGGGCTTTACGGGGCGAAAAACACGATATCTCCGGAGCTCGTGCTGATAGTCTTGCCTTTGTATCCTCGGTGCATCTTGTTTTAAGTAAGACAGAGGTGTTGAACGGCTATGCATCAATTGCCTATACGGTCGAGCTCGACAAGGATGACGGCCTGTTGAATCTCTATCGTTCGGACACCGTTCTTCTGCCTGGCGGGCATACCGGGGAAAATGATCTTCGGAAGGAGATGCTGGCCAAAGGATTAAAGGAAATGCGTTTTGCCTATCTTGACAAAGACGGCAAGATAACCGACGAATGGCATAGCGATGAAGGACAGAAGATCCTTGGTGATAAAGGACAGCAGGCGGAACCGTTGTTGCCGGCACTGATATATTTGCACCTTACCTTTGGCAAATCAATTGACAGCAAAGGTGGGACTGTTTTTAAAACCGCTGTGGCCTTACCACAGAAGAGCAAAAGCAAACAATAATCTATGGGGGGGCCGGCAACTGCAAGTGGTTGAAAAAAGGGGGTTGGGGGGTATCTGGCGGAATCAGCGGGGCATGGCGCTTCTTATCAGCATAATGACCGTTGCCCTGCTCGTCGCGGTAACTATCGAGTTTCATAAGACAACCTGGGGGAAATTCCTTGCCGCTAATAACTTCCGCGTGGGAACCCAGCTAAAAACCATTGCCGATTCTGGGGTTAATATTGCGGTTGCCGTTCTTGAAAAGGATGGAGTGGAAAACCAGTTTGATTCTTTTCTTGACAGCTGGGCAGGTTTGGCCACTCAGCAGTTTGCCGAGCTTTTTCCAACCGGGACACTGCGGCTAGAGGTGGTCGACCTTTCCGGGAGGTTGCCGATAAACAGTCTTGTTGTGGAGAAAGTGGATGGAAAACAAATCGGCGACGAAGTTACAGCGAACGAGCTTCGCACTCTTCTCTTCAGGATGTTGCTTTCCGGGGCCTTTGCTGTAGATAATGAAAGCGAGGCGCGAAGTATCATTGATGCAATTGTCGATTGGCTTGATGAAGATGACAAGGAGTCCGAATATGGTGCTGAAAATGGCTATTATCAATCGCTTGATAAACCATATGCTTGCAAAAACAAGCCATTACAAACTGTCGAGGAATTGCTCCTGGTAAAGGGGATTACTCCGGCCTTACTTTTTGGTTCACCCGAAACCAAAGGGCTGGCTGATTATTTGACGGTATACAGGAAGGACGGCAAAATCAATCTGAACACTGCTGCCCCTTTGATACTTAAAAATCTCGATCCTCTGATGAATGATCAATTAGTTGAAAAAATTGATACATATAGAAAAGATAAGAATAATAAAGAACCCCTTAAAGACCCGAACTGGTATAGGAGTATGAGCGGTTGGCCTGGAGATATTGTGCTGAATCAGACGATCCTTACTGTTAAGAGCACATTTTTTATGATTATCGCCACGGGGGTGTTTGACACCCTGTCGCGTCGTTTGGTGGCAAATGTTGAACGCCTGGACACCAACGAGGTAAATCTGCTAGGGAAAAGAATGGAGTAAAGTATGGCAGAAACCTTGTTTCTTCTCGATATTCATAATGATACCGTGGCCGCGGTGCTGGTTGATAGAAATGCCAAAGCATGCTTGGTGACGGGGTGCGGTGTTGCTGAAACTCTTGAACACTCCTTCGAAGAGGCTATAGACCTACTTAAAGAGCAGACCGGTTTTGTTGCCGGTCCCTGCATCGTCACCCTTGGTGCCGAATTGTTCTCCTTTAGGAATGTGACGTTGCCATTTACTGAAAGAAAGAAGATTGAACAGGTTCTGCCTTTCGAACTGGACGATAAATTGCCGGCAGGAATGAAAAGCGTGCTTGTCGATTTTGTGATCGCCAAAACCGGGCAGGCGGGTGCAGATATTATTGCCGCCACTATCAACCGGGAATACTTGGTCGAAAAGCTTGCCACCTTGTTTGCAAAGGGCATGGATCCGGGCACTATCAGCATCAGCGGCTTTTCTACCGCTTTAAAAATAGTCGACGATGGGCCGGCAAAAACCTTTGTGATCATTGACGCCGGGCAGCACTGGGCAAATCTCTTCATCGTTGTTGATGGGCTGACGGCGCTTATACGTTCCCTCGGCATACCAATAAAAGCGGTGGCGGAACAAGACAATATCAACCAGGCGTTTTTAGCCGGTGTCCAGCAGACGTTGCTGGCTAGTCGCCTTTTGGACATGAGCACTCCGAACTATAGTGTATATCTGGCCGGCATGGCCGCCGAATTGGTAGATCCGGCCGCTTTAGCCGAAAAGCTCGGTGGCGTTGCGGTTTATAAATATCAGTTGCCGGTAAACATTCAACCGGAGATTGCGAGTCGCTACCGACCAGAGGTGATGGATAGAGTCCTTGCAACCGCTTTAAAAGGTGGTACAAAGAGCGGAAGTTTTAATTATCGCAAGGATGAGTTGAAAAAGCGAAAATCTTCCCGGGAATATCGCTCCTTGATACTGAAGTTTGCGCTGCCGATGCTGCTGGTGCTGATGGCGGTCGCAGTGTATTGGGTGAATGACTATAGAAAACTACTGGCCCGACAAGAGTCTTTACGGAGCCAGATAGTCGGCGTTTTTAAAGAGACTCTGCCGGGAGTCGAGAGGATAGTCAATCCTGTCCAACAGTTACAAGTCATAAATAAGCAGATAAGGGCAACATATAAGCCTGGCGGGGATAGTGGGGCAGGGCATACCATCATCGACCTTCTTGTTGAACTTTCTGTTCGCATTTCCGGCTCGTATAAGGTGAAGGTTCTTCGTTTAGTGGCGGATGCCGATACCTTAAGGATCAGAGGTGTGACCGGAGATTTTAATACTGTTGACAATACACAGAAAGAATTGGAGAAATCGAACTTTTTTAAAAATGTTGTGATCTCCTCGGCCACCCAGTCTATGCAGGGTGATGAGGTGAACTTTGAGCTTAAATTGGAACTCACACGGGAATAAAAAGTTTATGCCTGCTTGGTTAAATCATAACCTCTTCAAGCTTGTGCGGGAGAAATCGGGAATTGCCCAACTGAGTACCCGGGAGCAATGGGTGGTGTGGGGTGGGGTGATTTTTATTGTTGGTTTTACCGTACTTCAGCTGGCAATCATGCCATTTTTTGAAGCCCGAGGCAAACTCCAGGATTCTATTACCAGAAAAATACAGGAATTAGTTACTATCAAGGGGCTTCGGCAAGATTTTCAGACATTGAAGAGCGCCGAGGGAACAATTAAGGAAAGGATAACGCAACGCCCTGCCGGTTTTACCCTGTTTACCTTTTTGGACCAGCAAGCAGAAAAAGCCAAGGTGAAAAAGCAGATCAATTACATGAAACCATCAAAAGCGGAGGGGGATGCAAATTTTAATGAAACGATGGTGGAAATGAAATTGCAGCAGATCACACTCGAGGCCCTTGTTGCTTATTTACGATTGGTGGAGTCGGAAAAAAATGTAGTTTTTATCCGACGGATTTCCATTCAGGAAAGTGGTAACGAGAAAGGGTATCTCGACGTAATCCTGCAAATAGTGACATTTGAGAAAAAGGAATAGACATGGTCCGAGCCATCTTTTCTTTTCGAACATTTATTTATCTTCTCTACGCTGTTGTCCTTACCGCCGTTCTCCTCTATATTCGATTTCCGACGGAAAAATTCAAGCTGTACTGCGAAAAGCGTATTGAACATTTGTTGCCCCCCGACAGCGTGTGTCGTATCGACCGCATAAACTACCATTTTCCCATGGCGGTGATAGTTACCAACCTACAAATAACCGAGGTTGTCGAGGGAACACATTCCCATCTGCTGGTCAGTCGCCTTGTCGTCTCTCCTGATCTCTCAAATTTTCTCAGGGCATTTGCGCTCAGTGGTGAATTATATAAAGGAAGTTTTGCCCTGAAACTGACTCTCGATGTACCGGCAAAAAGTTTTCAGCTCAGCGATGTTCACCTCAAGGGTTTTGATATGGAAAAATGGGCAGACGATTTTAGCCTTCTTGACAGGAAAGTTTCAGGTATTGTTGGTTTTACCGGTAATTATCAAGGAAAATACCCTAGCCCTCTGGATGGGGTGGGAAAGGGAAAACTTGTAATCACAGATGGCAACATGGAGCTACTGCAGCCTGTGCTTTCGCTTTCGACCTTTGAATTTGAGAGGATTGTCGTCGAAATGGCCCATGAAAAGGGAGTGCTTGGATTGACTGGGGGAGAAGTTTTGGGCAAAGAAATCACCGCAGATTTTAACGGCGAGATGAAGACGACATTACCCCTTGTCAACAGCACTATTCTCCTCAGCGGGCATCTTACTCCCAAGGAAGGGTTTTTAGCAGCGCACCCTGCGGAGCAGTATGTGGTAGAACAGCTCTTACGGCGCTATAAGACACCTGTCCTACCGTTTAAGGTCGGGGGATCTGTAAAAAGACCGACCTTCAGGTTCAGCATGTGATATTCCCATGACCTCTCGTATCTCCGGCATATTCCCCCTGCTTCTTATCACCCTGCTTTGTGTTGGGTTGGTTGAAGGGGGCTATCTCTTGTTTGAACATTTTGTCCTTAAGACTCTCGAGAGTCCCGGGATCAGCGAAGGAGTATCGACAACGAACCCTGAAACTAAGACAGCAGATGCAGCAAAAAATGACTATCAATTGATTTTACAACGAAATTTGTTCGGCCCACCACCCGACAGTGAAAAATCCGTACTTCCTTCTGTTCCGGACCCAAATGAAGCTCTGTCGGCCACAACACTGGAAATAGTGCTCATGGGAACGATCATCGGCAGTGCTGGAAACGAACGGGCAATAATTATGGACAAGAAGAGTTTTAAGCAGAATTTGTACGAGAAAGGTGACGCAGTCAAAGGAGCTTTGGTTAAAGAAATTTCTCGGGGTAAGGTCATTCTGTCCTATAACAGCAAGGATGAAATACTTGATATGAGTGAAGCAGCAAAAGTGCGCTTACCGGTGAGAGTGCAACCTCAAGCTATTCCTCTGCCTATTGCCCCGGGTCAAAGCAATACCCCTTTGCGAGTGGTGCCCCGGTCGGTAAACGCCATCGATCCAGGAACAGTTGCCCCGGAGATGCCGATGCCAATGACACTGCCGCCTGGAGCAATTGATCCCGGAACCACTGCACCCAATATGTCGGCACCAGTGCCGGAACAACCTGTGAATGTAGAGAGAGTTAAGAGAACCCTTGTCCCACAGAGGTTATATCGACCAGCACAACCGATCAACAAACAATAATCTAAAAAGAAATATCAAGGCACCAAAGGTGAATAGCCAATGAGCACGCTGCAATATTCGATACTAAGTGCAATCATTTTCTGTATGTTATCGGGACCCTTTCATAATTATGCAGAGGCTGAGGACCTGCCCCGTCCGCTGACGGTAATAGCCCCCGAGAAAGGTGAGGCTGGTAAACGTTTTATCACAATTAGTCCGCTGACGGAAATAGCCTCCGAGAAAGGTGATACAGGTAAACGTTTTATCACAATTGATTTCGACAATGTCGATATTCGTTTGTTTATTAAATATATAGGTGAATTGACCGGGAAAAATTTTGTTGTTGATAAAGCTGTTCAAGACAATGTGACGATAATGTCACCGACAAAAATTTCCGTCGAAGAAGCCTACAAAGTCTTTGAATCGGTGTTGGAAGTACACGGCTTTACAACCGTTGAGGCGGGATCGGTGATAAAGATAATGCCCTCGGCACGGGCCAGATCGCAGAACGTGCAAATGATGCACAGTGGTTCTTTGGGTAATCCTGCCGATAGGGTTGTAACCCAGTTGGTACCATTGAAACACAGTTCTCCGGAAGAAATGCAAAAGGTGTTGACGCCGCTCGTTGCCCAGACCTCGGTTCTCATCGCCCATGCCCGGTCCGGCATATTGATTATTACCGAGACACTCTCAAATATTCAAAAATTACTGGCTATTATTAAGGCTCTTGATGTCGAATCGCGAGAGGATGATTTTGCGGTAATTCCACTGGAAAATGCATCGGCAACGGCGCTTGCAAAGATCTTTACCACCATCTATCAAAATAGTGGTGGGGCGAAAAAAACGGCTGAAGGAGTGGTTGGTGACAGTATAAAAGTTGTTCCATACGAACGGGTCAATGCCCTCATCATCTTTGCCAATGCCAGTGAAATGGGTCGCGTTCGAAATTTAATTACCCTCCTTGACACCGAGGTGCAGCGTTCCGAAGGCAATATTCACGTTTATTACCTGCAAAACGGCACAGCTGTGGAAATGGCCAAAGTGCTCAACGTGCTTCCGGAAAAACAGGCCAAACAGGACGAAGGCAATACCGGAAAGGTTGCGGCAATTTCCAAGAATGTCCAGGTGATGGCCGACGAAGAAACTAATTCTCTTATTATTACCGCAACTAAGGACGAATACGTGGTGTTGGAGGATGTCATACGGCAGTTGGATATCCCCAGACGCATGGTCTATCTTGAAGCCCTTATCATGGAAGTTGATGCCGACAAATCCTTGGATGTCGGCGTCGAGTGGGCCGCCGGCGGAAGCTTCTCCGACAGTACGGGAACACTTGTCAGTGGATTCAGTGGGGAGACGGGGTTTAAGATGTTAAGCGGCATCGTCAGTGATGCGCCGGTATTGCCGGCAGGCTATTCAGCGGGGATACTCAAACAGGGAATAAAAATTGGCGGCGTTACATTTCCTAATATTGCGGCAATCTTAAAGGCTGTTAAAACCAATTCCGATGTCAATGTTATTGCTACTCCGCAGATTCTCACCACCGACAACAAGAAAGCCGAGATATCCGTTGGCGAAAACGTCCCGTTTATAACCAGCAAGAACACCAACGCGAGCAATCTCGACTATACCCAGTATGAATATAAAGATGTCGCCACCAAACTGTCTATCACTCCGCATATAAATCAGGCAAACACCTTGCGTTTAGAAATTCTCACGGAGGTGGTGCGCCTGAAAGATGCAGGAGACACGCCGACCACCTTTAAACGAACGGCCACCACAACCGTTATCCTCAATGATAATGACACCGTTGTCATCGGCGGCATAATCGGTCAAGATGCAACTGCCAAGGAGTGGAAGATTCCGATTCTGGGAGATATTCCCTTGCTGGGTTGGTTCTTTAAGACCCACAGCACAACCGATAGAAAGACCAATATGTTTATCTTCATTACCCCGCGTATTGTTCGTAATCCGGCAGATGCAATATCCGTCACTCTGAAGAAAGAAACACAGATGGGCGAGAGATTGCCGTCGGTTGAAGAGAAAATGAACGAAACAACCACTCTTGACCATATCAAGAAGCTTCTCATCAAGGGATATGAAAGCCTGCAGGCTGGAGATTTCAACAAGGCAAAAATGCTCTTTCTGAAGGTTCTGGAAATTGATCCGTCCAATCCGTTTGCCATGATGAATATGGGCTTCATGTATGAAAAGGAAGGGCGGAATGATCCGGCAATAAAAATGTATCAGGATATTATTGCCGGAGGCAGTGATGCTGTTGCCGACAAAAGCAATGATCCTGACAAAACAGGAATGACTCTTCGTGAACTTGCCATGGAAAACCTTGAGCGATTGAAGAAAAATGGCAAAAGCAAATGAAGCCCCTAAGCCAATGATCTTTACTTCATTAACCCAGCATCCGTTGCCCCGCATATGGCGAAAATAGGACAAATACTTATAGAAGAGGCCGGATTATCGCCTGTAGCTCTGGAATCTGCGCTTGAAGAACAAAAAAACAGCGATGGTTTGCTCGGAGAGATACTAGCGAAAAACCGGGTCGTTGATGAAATTGATATTCTCCAGGCGCTTGGCAGGCAGTTTGCCATGGAAGTTCGCAAATCCTTGCCGTCCGATATTAAAACCGATTTCACTGAAAAGGTTTCCATCAGTTTTCTCAAACAGTATAAAATGGTGCCGATAATCACCGCTGACGAACAATGTATTGCAATCAACGATCCCTACGCTTTTCAACCTCTTGATGACCTTAAAAGTATTCTTGTCTTGCCCATGGTGCATACTGTGCTCGCTACCAGTCAGCAGATTTTCAATGCGATAAACTTTGCCTATGATATGACGCAAACCTCGGCGGACGAGGTAATGCAGGACATTGACGATGAAGACCCGGAGCGTTTGTTTTCGGAAATCGAGGAGATCGGCGATCTCCTCGACGATACCAGTGATTCCCCGGTTATCCGTCTGGTCAATCTCATGTTTTCCCAGGCTATTCGCGATAATGCCTCCGACATTCATATCGAACCCTATCAGAATAGCCTGAAAATCAGGGAACGCCTGGACGGTATTCTCTACAACATGTTGAGTCCGCCGAAACATGTCCAGTCGGCGCTTATCTCCAGGGTAAAAATTATGGCGAAATTGAATATCGCCGAAAAGAGATTGCCGCAGGACGGCAGGATCGAGTTGAAGGTTGCCAATCGGGAGATAGATATTCGGGTTTCCACTTTGCCGACGGCATTCGGTGAGCGGGTGGTGCTGCGCTTGCTGAAGAAATCGTCGGTTTTGATCTCGCTTACCGACCTGGGCATGCCGGAGGATCGATTTGTTCCATTCAGCAAAGCCATAAGGGTGCCAAACGGTATTGTTCTGGTCACTGGGCCGACCGGTTCCGGCAAAACCACAACCTTATACGCGGCTCTCTCGGCCATTAATAATACCGATATCAACATTATTACCATCGAAGACCCGATCGAATATCGCATCAGCGGCATAGGGCAGGTGCAGGTGAACCCCAAGATCGATCTTACCTTTGCCTCCGGCCTCAGATCCATCGTCCGACAGGACCCGGATGTTATCCTGGTGGGAGAGATACGCGATAGCGAAACCGCGGAGATTGCCATTCAATCGGCCCTGACCGGCCATCTGGTCTTTTCGACACTGCATACCAATGATTCAGCCGGAGCCATTACCCGATTGCGCGATATGGGGATTGAGGCCTTCCTCATTGCCTCTTCCGTCAATGCCGTGCTCGCCCAACGGTTGGTACGAATAATCTGTTCCAATTGCAAGGAGGAATATGAAGCCCCTCCGGACATGTTGCAACTGATTGGGATTGGCGTGGAAGAATCACAGAATCGCCAAGTGTACCGTGGCAAAGGCTGCGTCCAATGCCACCACACAGGCTATAAAGGCCGTTGCGGTATATATGAACTCATGCTTATGAATCAGGATATGAAGGCCCTTATCCTGCATACATCCGATGCCAATCAGATAAAAAAGCGGGCCATAGAAAACGGCATGATCACCTTGCAGAAAGACGGAGCTATGAAAGTTTTGCAGGGGGTGACAACCATCGAAGAGGTTTACAGAGTATCTCAATCGTAGAGGTTATTCCATTGCCATGCTCAGGTTGGAAAAGAGGACGGCATATCCGGCGATCAGCATAAAGACCAGGGTTGCCGACATCGAAATCATGGCCAGTTTTTTCTGCATGGGGGGAATTACCTGGTGCAGGCTGGCGATCGATCGAAACGGATTGATGATGCCTGTTCCCATACCGCTTATGGCGCCGACAAGAATGGCCGCATACAGGAAATAACCGATGTAGCCATATTCCTGGTGCAGAAGACAGAACGGGCAGTGGTGGGTCGGCAGTTCGTAGAAGTAGATACTGATAAACGAGATGAGCGCGACAATCGAGATGACGAAATGGCAGAGTGTGGCGACGGCAAAAAGAATGGCGCCTTTTGCTTTAAGATACACGTATAGCCCTGTTGCCAGAGTCATTGGCGCACTCACAAAGAAGATTGCCTGTGCCAGCCAATGGGGCAGGGCAAGAAGGTCGGACATGGCCGTGTCGGCGTCTGCGCTGAAGAGCACGGCACAGCAGGAGGTGATGATATTCGGCCGCAGGCTCAGGAGATACACGCCCTGAAGAGTGGTTTCGACAATCAACAGGGGGGCGATGAGCAGCAGCAGCCAATATTTTATGCGGATCAGGGGATAATCGTGGGCCTTATTATCGGTACTGTTGACGATGAGCCACAAACCGGCAAGCAGGCAACTGCCGATTTTTATCATCAGTGTCGGATAACCGAAACCATTGACCTTGAGACTGCCGGCCGCACACATGGCCCCGATAAAAAGCGGGCTGAGGGTATCGGCGGTGTAAATAAAGAGAAACAGGGAAAGCAGCTGAAACCCCATGGCATAGCTCATGAGCGTGGAGATCAGGTAGGTTTTCCGCTCAAGTTCCAGTTGTTGCTCGCTGCCGCAGTCGATATCCCAACTGCCAATAATTCGTAACCCTTCATAGGCGGAATAGCAGAGCATGGCGGCAGTCAGGCCGGAACCGAGCAGCAAAGCGAAAATGCCGGGATGAAACATCATCGGCCATCCCCATGGACGACCAACTTCCCATCTCTCATCTCAACGATCCGGTCGATGACATTCGATTCATAGACAAGAGGATCATGGCTGGCAATGAGGATGGTTTTTCCCTCTTCTTTTAGGCGCCGCATGATCTCCATAAATTCCAGGGAAAGCCGACTGTCGAGATGCGCAGTCGGTTCATCGGCGATGATGATCGTCGGATTGTTGATCAGGGCCCTGGCGATTGCCGTTCGTTGTGCCTCTCCCCCGGAAAGCCACTCGACTTTTGCCTGCGCCTTGTCGGCAAGGTTCAACATATCGAGCAGCTCCATCGCCCTTTTCTTGAGAGAAGCAAAGTTCTCTCCCTTGGGATAGGCGGGGATCATCACATTTTCCAAGGGGGTCAAGCCCTTGATAAGGTTGAACTGCTGAAAGATGACGCCGAAGGTCTCTCTTCTGATTTCCGTGAGAAAGCGCTCGGGAAGACTGGACATTTCCCGATTCTTCAGGGTGATTCTCCCGGAGGTAGGCCGAGCCATGCAGCCTAAGATACTGAGCAGCGTGGTTTTGCCTGAGCCGCTCGGCCCCTTCAAGGCGGTTGCCCGCTGCGCATCGATGGTCAGATGCACAGCGTCGATGGCCACAAATTCGTTGGGCTTGCCGGCGTTGAAGACCTTGCGGATATTGTCGAGATGAATCATGGCGCTACATCCTCATCACAGAATCCGGGTCGATGGTGGCGGACCGCCAGGAAGGCACGATGGTGACGACGGTATAGGGAATAACCGTTAAAAAGAACAGGGTCGCTATCTGGTAGCCATTGATGTAGGGAGTCAAACGGAAATGCGGATAGAGGACCGACCACCCCTTGAGAATCGGTGCAAAGAGTATTGAAGATGCGAGAAAAATATGACAATAGGCAAGGAGTATGCCGAGGAAAAATGCGCTCAGTGATATCGCCGCACCCTCCCAGAATTTCATCAGGAGAATATCCGAGGTTTCCCAGCCGACTGCCTTGAGAATACCGATCTCCCGTTTTTCCTCGGCACTGAGGCCGGTCGCCTTGTCCCAGGCCAGGATGACGAAGGCAAAGAGCACGCCCGACAGTACCATCATGGTCACCCCGCCGCGCCAGTCGAAAATCGCCTCATAGGTTCGCAGTATATCTTCGCGCACTATGGGCCGGGTATCGGGATGGATCTGGGTGATCTTGCCGGCAATGGTGCCGAGTTCTTTGCCATTTTTGACCTTCAGCACCAAGTCGGTGACAAGGTCCTTGCCTATGGCAAAGATCCTGCGGAAATCGCTCTCCGATACCAGGATCAGATCGGCGGTAACCAGTTCTGAGGTGGAGGGTAAGAATCCCTTGACCGTTAAGGGCAAAACCGAGCTGTCGGCGGTCTTGAAGGGGATGATGTCATTCTTGCCTAAGGTCCGCAGTCCGCTGTCGGTGTTGCTTCTTCGGGCAACGCCTGTGCCGATAACGATCTCGCCCATTTTGTCGTTAAGTGCGGTGTTGACCATGAGGGTGAAATTGGCGCCGCTGAGTGCGTCATAATAGTAACCCCACAGCCGCCCCTCGACCGATTGAACGCCCCTGATTGTGCTGATCGACGCTATAAAGTCTGTTGGAATGAGATCCTGCCGACCGGCGGTCAGTCGCTGAACCGTCATCTCCGGGGCATCCTGGAGGATCAGTTTTGCTTCTCTCTTCAGTGATTCGACGGAAAAGAGCACAGAGGCCAAGAGAAACAGCACGAAGGTATAAACCAACACCAGGGCGATATTTTTCCCCTTTCTTCTTGCCATGGAAGAGAGGACAAGGTCGAGAATATACCGTTGCTTGGCAATGGCGCGCATATTCATAGGCCGCTCTTTCCCGGCAATTGCGGTGGTACGGCGATGAAGGAGCCCGACGGAAAATGTTCGAGAGACAGCGGATGTTCTTGAAACGGGGTATGCAGATCGGCCATACTGGGGTGGCGGGTGTAACGCGCCTCGGTAACCAGGCACAAATCGGTGAGTGCCAGCACCTTGACGATCTCCCGACGCTCGCGTGCCCCCGGCGCATCAATCCGCCGGCTCAGGTGTGCATCGAAAAACATCAGGCCGAGCATCAGGGTTGCCAAGCCAAGGGCACTGAGAAAGAAGTTCGATTTCCGCTGCAAAATCAGTCGAGTCCCTTGATCATTTCAGGGGTTACCGCAGTAAAAGGGACAACTTCTTTGCCGGCATGATCTTTCATGAATTCCCGGGCGTCGGTTTCCTTGGTAAACGGCATGAGCTCACGCCCCATGGGGCCGAAGACGTCACTGCCGATGACATACCAAGCGGTGCGACCGTCTATGGGCATCATGCTATAATAATCCATAACATAGATGAAGGCGATATCGGTCGGATTCTTTGCCGCATTATACTTTTTCAAATTGAAAAAGTATTTAAACATATCCTTGGCACCGTCAAACAGGGCATAGGAGCCATCCGTGAAAATGATCTGCGCGAGAAAATCCGGGTATTTCGCCACAAACATACCGCAGACCGGGCATTTGTCGGTCTTTGTTGGCGTCACCGGCGAAGATTCACCGGTCGACGGCAAGACCAAGAGGAGCAAAACGAAAACGACAATCACACGAAAAGCAGCCATCACCACGCCTCCTGAGAAATAAACCCGATTACTGATGCATATGACCTTTCATTTGTCGTTTTTCCCTGATCATCTTAACATCGGCATACATACCTTCAAAGCTGGCTTTCATCGCGTCATCGAAGGTTGCCATATTTCCACCGTTGTCTTTGACAAAAGCCTCTGCATCTTCTTTCTTGGCAAAGGCCCATTTGCCCTGTTTGCTCATGACTCCAGGCTTTTTGCCGCCAATGACCCAGAAAGCCTTTTCTGCATCGATGAGCTCTTTACTGTTGAAGTCTCCGACCTCGATCGAACTGGGTGTCTTGCCCATGTTCATGATCAGGTCGATCGCCAGGCAGTGAATGCTGCAGGTGCCGACCGTTGTGCCGTCGTCGTAGGTGACGACCATGCGGCTATGGGCAAAGGTGGCCCTGTCCATGCCGCAGTGCAGACATGATGGGGACTTTTGGACGTCGTCATGAGCGTGAACGGTTCCAGCTATTGCAATTATGAATGCAATTAATACCAGGTTAAGAGTTGATCTTTTCATATTGTGTCCCTGTTTTTAAAATGAAAGAATGCATTTTGGATGCGCAGTGTCTATCACCACTCTCATCCAGTTTACTTAATTTCCAGGAGGAGGTGAATTTGGGATGATTTTAAAAGATGTAATTGGATCTGGCTCATTCATCTTCATGTTACCTTGCTCGTCTCCAGGTGGCGGGGCATTTGGTTCAATTTTAAAAGAGGTGATCTCATCCGGTTGGGAATTCGGCTCTTCCTGAAAATTTGAAATTTGCTCCGGCGTGCCTGCGCCACCTTGTGGAGCCACTGCCGGCATTTGAGGAACCTTATCTTTGACTGTAGTCTGATTGTTTGCTGCAACTGGCTTTTTGTTGCCGGCCTGTAACAGTGTCACTGCTGTAACCTTTCCGGCCTTGTTGTAGGTAAATACAAAATTGTTTTCTGCGAGGATTTTTTTCAACATTTGTTCTAAATTAAGCTTTTTGAAGGACAGAGTTATCGAGGTTTGGATCGCTGCATCCTGGCCTTTAAACTCAATACCGTACTTTTCTTGGATGAACGTGGTAAGTTCCGACAGTTTTACATTGTTCAACTGAGCAGAAAATTCACCTTTTTCATTTTCTTGTATAAGATCTGCAGCTTGGCTTGTAGAAAAAACGAATAACAATGTGCTCAAGAAAATCAAAATTAATTTATTCACTGGTTTGCTCCGGATGAAGAGGTTAATCACAAAGATCTTCTGGGGTATCTCGTTGCATTTTGTTTCGGAGAATTGCAACTCAATTGCATCTAAATTTCTGTATATGTTTACCACTTTATAATAGTCCTGCAACAAGTTACAGAATGACAAAAACGATATCTCCTTAATAAAGTGACATCCTGAATATGAAAAGCCCAGGCATGTCGGCAATTGCACCGTCATGCCTGGGGCAAGGGTAAGAAGGAAAAATTGGAAGGTTAGAACCCTGCAACCATGTTTGTAACGGGAGTAGCATTCAACAGAGAACTCCAGCTTCCGAGTTCATATTTGTTCAGATTACTGGGAGAACCACCTGCTGTGAAGTTTGCGTAAAGAACTGAGCCAGAGGCTGTGATACTGGTCGGCAATTTTGTGCTGAGCTTTGTCCAGCTGCCCCCCCCTTTCCATTTATAGAGTCCGTAGCCAGTGAAACTCGCATAAAAATCCGGTCCAGAAGGTGCCATGGCGGCAGGAATGATTGTATTCATTCTTGTCCATACCGTGCCGTTCCATTGGTAAAGCCCATATCCATTGAAGTTCGCATACAAGTTAGATCCAGAGGCCACCATGTTGAACGGATGAACCGGAGTGATTTTAGTCCATACAGTGCCGTTCCAATTATAGAGGCCATATGCTGCAAAGTCTGCAAATAAGCTGGATCCCGACGCCACCATACTGTCTGGATGGACCGGAGTGATTTTAGTCCATACAGTGCCGTTCCAGTTATAGAGTCCGTATCCGGTGAAATTTGCGAACAAACCGGAGGCTGATGCCACCAT
>Ga0105047_10000460_pt1 | contig 68993 bp, 58 predicted proteins | sample MAT04_FD_78384 | JGI IMG/M metagenome (GOLD analysis project Ga0105047, IMG submission 78384) | Freshwater microbial communities from Lake Fryxell liftoff mats and glacier meltwater in Antarctica - MAT-04 (megahit assembly) | ecosystem: Environmental > Aquatic > Freshwater > Ice > Liftoff... | reverse complement strand
TCTGTTGCATGGCGGCGATGCAGAGGTGACCACCATGACGCGAGCGCATCGCATTCTCGCAGCGGCCACATGCATGGGGGCTCTCGTCGCGGCCGCCGGCGTCGGCTGCAGCAGGCGAGACCAGGTCGATCGCGACGGGTTCGCGGAGCGGAGCTTCGATCAAGGCGCGACCGACCGGAGCGGCGTCGGCACGACCACCCTGACGGGCGCGGACATCCACTCGATCAGCAGCGACACCGCGACCGAGCGCATCATCGTCGCCCGCTGCACGCGCGAGACCGCGTGCAACAACATCGGCACCGACAAGCACTTCGTGAGCTACGACGCCTGCGCGCGCGAGCTGCGCGCGAAGGTCGGCACGGACATCTCCCCCGCCAACTGTCCGTACGGGATCGACATCGCGGCCACCAGCAGCTGCGTGGAGGCGATCCGTGGCGAGAGCTGCAACAACGCGGGCGACACCATCTCGCGGCTCGACAGCTGCCGCACGAGCGCGCTCTGCGTCGCGAGCCGCTAAATGCCCGACCACGATTCGGAGACGAATCGAGCTCGGACATTTAGCTTTCACCCTTGTGGGCCTCCGCCCCTCCGCCACTTCGTGTCGGAACCACCCCGAATCGCCCCTGGCGACCGTCGTGCAAGCACGACGACGAGAACAGAGAGATTCACGTCTCGTCCGTGCGCCAGCACGGGTCGCCGAAGGCGAGTCGGGGAGGCTCGGGAGCGCAGAGCGACCTTCGGGAGCTCGTGTCGTGTGAGTCACACGACCAGCGAGCGAGGGGAACGAAGTCCCCACCGGAGTAGAGCTAGGTCTCCGAGCACGATTCGAGGAACGAGAATCGCGCTCGGAGACTTAGCGTCCGAACTGGATGCAGCGGCGGCTGAGGGTGCCGTGCTCGAAGCCGCGGATCGGGAAGCCGACCGCGTGATCGTAGAGCGACGCCGCGCCCGCGATCACGAAGAGCGGCTCGAGATGGTCGGACGTGGGGTGGGCCTGCCGGGCGTTCGGGCCCAGCGTGCGCCACTCCAGGAGGTCCTCGAGCTCGGCGTCGGCGAGGACGTTGGCGACCCAGCCGTCGAACTCGCGCGCCCAGTCGGCCGGAGGTGCGTCCGGGCGCGGATCGAGCTCGGCGAGCCCGTGCGTGATGCCGCCGCTCCCCACGAGGAGCACGCCGCGCGCGGCCAGCAGCCCAAGCTTCCGGCCGATCGCGAAGAGCGCCCGCGGCCTCGCCCCCGCGACGAGCGAGAGCTGGAGCACGGGCACGTCGGCCTCGGGGAAGAGGTGCACGAGCGGCGCCCAGACGCCGTGGTCCCAACCGCGATCGGCCTCGCGCTCGACAGGCAGTAGCGAGTGGAGGTCGTAGGCGAGGTCGGGCGCGCCGGGCGCCGCGTACGTGACCTCCCGCAGCGAGTTGGGCAATGACTGCGACGCGTGGTCCTCGAAGTCGTGGAGGAGCCGGGGGCGTGCGGCCGTGGACCCGCGGGACAGGGACGACGCCTTCCAGTGCGAGCTGACGACGAGGATCGCACGCGGCTTGCCGAGGTCGCGGCCCCACTGCGCGAGCTCGCGGCCGCGCTCGGGGTCGACGGCGAGGGCCGGCGTGCCGTGAGAGACGAAGATCGGCGGTATGTGTCCCGCGCTCACGAGGTCATCTCCGTTGACGTGGGCGGCGGAGCGCGACGACGTCGCCCATGGGCTGCGGATCCGGGTCGAGCGGAGGCAGCGCGAGGACGAGGCGTTCGATGCGGGGAAGCGACTCGTGCGCCGCGCGTTCGGCACGCAGCTCGTCGAAGTCACCGTCGAAGATGATGCAGAGCAGGTAGATCGAGGAGAACGAGAGGACGAGGTACGAGGAGCCTTCGCGCGACACGTGCCGCAGGTGGCGGCCCTTGTGGAGCAGATCGAGCTGCGGAAGGCTGCGGATGAGCGCGATGGCGTTGCGCGTGATCTCCGGCTCCTCCTGCTCGCCGTGCGCCGCGGGCTCGTGATCGTGATCGTGATCCTCGTGGGCCTGGCCGAGGCCCGTGAGCATCGGCGCCGACTCCGCGGGCGGCGGGGCCATGCGCAGGTTGCCGGTCGGCGCGGTGGCGTCCTGGAGCGGGCCCGAGTCGTCGGAGGCGGCCACGGCGTGGAGGACACCGCCCGGGGCCGACGGCTCGTCGCGCGAGGAGAGCTCGCGCGTGGAGACGTCGCGGAGGAGCATCTCGTTGCGGGCGCGGGGCTTCGCAGAGACCGAGGCGCAGCCCCAGACGACCGGCGAATCACCGTCGATCACGACCACGTCGTGGGCTCGGGCGCGCACCGCGAGCGCCTTGAGCTCCTCGTGGAGCGAGCTCACGACGGGCATGCGGGACTTGCTGGGCGCGGTAAGCGCCTCGGCGAAGGTGCCGGCGAGCATCGCGAGCCGTCGGGTGAGGACGTCCGGCTCCGCGGGCGCGGTCCCGAAGCTCGCCACGACGTGGCTTCCGTCCTGCAGACGCGCGACGATGACATTGGCGGCGTCCGGAGGGGTCTCGCCAGGGGCGAGCAGCCGGACGTCGTCGGCCGAGAGCTCGCGCTGGGCGAGCGACAGGAAGCGTTCGGAGACCTCGTCCATGAATCGAGCGGTGTTATCTAGCACGGAATCGCCGTGCCGAGGACGGCGGCCCATGGTCCTCCCGCGCAGGCCGCACTAGATCAGCGTTTCGGCCATGGAGAAGAAGGTTCCCGGCGGAAGACTCGGTCGAATGGCGCGTCTGGCTGCGCTTGGCCTCAAGACGGGCGCCGGGGCGGTCCTCGGACGCGCCGACGACGGCAAGGCGGCCGCCGATCGCGCGGCGGATGTGCTCGGCACGATGCGCGGCCTCGCGGCCAAGGTCGGACAGATGGCAAGCTACGTCGACGGGCTGGTGCCCGAGGCGCAGCGGGACGCCTTCGAATCGTCGCTGAAGGTCCTCCGCTCCCAGGCTCCCCGATCGAACCCCACGCAGATCCGCGCGGTCATCGAGCAGGAGCTCGGCGCGCCGATCGATCGCCTCTTCGACTCGTTCGACGACGAGCCGATCGCGAGCGCGTCGATCGGGCAGGTCCACCGCGCGCGGCTGCCTGCCGACGTGATGGGCGGGATCGAGGTGGCCGTGAAGGTGCAGCACCCCGGCATCCGCAAGGCCGTCGACAGCGACCTCGCGAACGCCGGCATCCTCGAGGGCATGGGCGCGATGCTCGGCGCACGTCGCTTCGACACCAAGACTCACCTCGAGGTGCTGCGCACGCGCTTCCGCGAGGAGCTCGACTACGCGCTCGAGGCCGCGCGGCTCGTCGCCTTCACCGCGCTCCACGAGGGCGACCCGACGATCCGGATCCCGCGGTTCGTCGCCGAGCGCTCGTCGGCGAGCGTGCTCACCACCGAGCTCGTCCACGGGCGCACCCTCGAGGAGGTGGTCTCCGACAGCGAAGGCGCCCGGCGCGCGTGGGCGGAGACGCTCTGGCGCTTCGTGTTCAAGGGCAACCTCGTCGGAGGGATGTTCAACGCCGACCCACACCCGGGGAACTACCTGTTCCAGGACGACGGGCGCATCGCGTTCCTCGACTACGGATGCGTCCAGGTGATCCCGCACGCGCGCCGCCCGCACGCGCATGCGCTGCATCGCGCGGCGGTCGCGCGCGACGAGCATGGCTTCAACCGGTGCGTTTCGGTCCTCGTCGACGCGCGGCCCGGTGAGCTCGAACGGCTCGCACGCGCGTACTCTCGCCTCTGCTTCGAGCCGCTGTTCAAGTCGCCGTACCGCATCACTCGAAGCTATGCCGCCAGCCTCGTCGACGAGATGAAGTCGATGGCGATGAGCGCGCGCAAGCTCCCGGAGGCCGAGGTATTCGCGATGCCCGGCGAGATGCTGTTCATGAACCGCCTGCAGTTCGGGTTCTACTCGGTGCTCGCGCGTCTCGACGTCGAGGTCGACTACGCGGCCGTCGAAGGTCGCTTCCTGCCGCCCTGATGAGCGTCGCAGCCGAACATACGCGCGGTGGCGCGCTCGTTCCGTCACTGCCGACGCTCGCGCTGCTCGCCGCGTCGTACGCGTTCCGGCTGCCGCCGCTCCTCAACGCTCGCTCGACGAACTCGGACGCGGCCGTCGTCGGGCTCCAGGCGATGCACATGCTCCGCGGCGAGCTCTCGCCGTTCCTCTGGGGGAGCGGCTACCAGACCTCCGCCGACTCGCTCGTGGCGGCGGCGTTCTTCGCGGTGCTCGGTCCCTCGCCGCTCGTCCTCATGCTCTCCGCGCTGACGATGCACGTGGTGGGCACGTTCCTCGTCTTCGCCATGCTCCGCCGGCGCTTCGCTCCGTGGGTCGCGCTCCTGCTCACGCTGCCGATGGTCGTGAGCCCGAGCTCCGTGCACAGCTACGCGCTCTATCCGCCGCGGCAGGCGTCGCTGACGCTGGTGCTCGCCGCGTTCTGGGCGATCGACGTTGCCGCGGCGCGCGTGACCGCGAGCGCGAGGGCAAGGTGGCTGGCGGCGGGCGGGCTGCTCTCGACGCTCGCGGTGTCAGCCGACCCGTACCCGATGTTGCTGCTGCCCCTCGTCGGCCTCTATGCAGCGATGATCGCCTGGGAGGGTGACGGGCTCACGGCCGTGGTGAGGCGCGTCGCGGTGTTCGGCGCAGGCTGCGCCGCGGGGCTCGTGCCGTTCGTCGTGATCCATCGCCTCGCGGGCGCCAAGAGCGGGCCCATGGGCCTCACCACCGGCATGCTCGCGCACCACTGGCGGCTCCTCGTCGACGAGTGCCTCCCCTGGGCGCTCAGCTACAAGGTGTATTATGCACACGACGTGATGAACTACCGGGCGTGGGACGCGCCCGCATGGTTCCGTGCGCTCGGGACCATGGGCGCGCTACTGCTCGCTGGGCTCGTCGTGTACGGGCTCGCGTCACCCTTCCGCCGCGACCTGCCGGCGAACGTCCGACGGCTCGGCTTCACGGGTGCGCTCACCTTCCCTCTCGCGATCTCCGCGTTCCTCGTGTCCGTGATGGTCATGGACCACTTCTCGATGCGGTACCTCGCGGTGCTCACGCTGATGACGCCGTTTGCAATCGCTCCGGCCGCGCAGGCGCTGGGTGTCCGACGCTTCGCGCCCATCTTCGCGCCGCACCTGCTCGCGTCGGCGATCGCGGGTTGGGTCGGCTACGGGCCGTTCGTCCACGGCCCGCTCCCCGTCGCGGAGACGCCCGAGCTGCGCGACGACTACACGCTGTTCACGATGCTGCGCGCGCGCGACCTGCGCTTTGCGATGGCCGACTACTGGACCTCGTATCGCCTCACGTACCTGTTCCGCGAGCAGCTCGTCGTCGTGCCGACCAACCCCGGCGAGGATCGTCACGCACCCTATCGACGCGAGCTCGAGGCCGCTCCGGTCTTCGCGTACGTGCACGACCCAGGCCGCTCTCGCGAGGACCTGGCCGCCGCCGAGCGCGATCTCGCCGCGAGGAACCAGAGCGTCGAGAAGGTGATGGCCGGCAGGCTCACGGTCTTCATCGTCCGCCGCTGAGGGCCGAGGTCTGACAGGCGTGTCACGACGGGAGAGGACCGGCACGTTCCGCCTCCCGTGATACCCCTGCATTTGCGGGGTTTGTCGCGCTGGCGGCCAGGCCTACCGATTGCTCAGACGGGGTCACGTCCCGCCGGCCATTCGCCGGTCGTCCCTCTCCCCCCGAGGTCCCATGCGATTCCGCTCTCTCGCGCTCGTGCCCTTCTTCGCAGCCTCTGCCCTCGCCATGCACTGTGGCGGGAGCACGGCGCTCCAGAGCACGCCCGCCGACGGCGGCACGCCGCCTGCCGAGGGCGGGTCGGGGCGACGACCGCGTCGAAGGTCGACCTCCTCCTCGTCGTCGACAACTCCGCGTCGATGGGTGACAAGGCGAAGCTCCTCGCGAGCTCGCTCTCGCCGCTACTGAGGAAGGTGGCCGAGGCCGGCGACGTTCACGTCGGCGTCATCACGTCGTCGCTCGGCGCGATGGGCGGCGACGTATGCGCGGGCGGGAGCCAGAATTCGCTCGGTCATCTGAGCACCGTCGGCCCCGGCAGCACGCCGCTCGCAAGCGCCGCCAAGGGCTTCCTCAGCTACGGCGCTGGCGCCCCGGCGAGCGTCGACACGCTGATCGCCGACGCCGAGACGCTGGTGAACGGCGTCGGCGAGAGCGGGTGCGGGCTCGAGGCCCAGCTGGAGAGCGCGTATCGCTTCCTCGTCCAGCCCGACCCGTGGCAGAGCGTCGCGCTCGACACGAACAACATCGCGCAGCTGCAAGGCGTCGACGACGTCCTGCTCGCGCAGCGCAAGGCGTTCCTCCGCCCCGACTCGCTCGTCGTCGTCGTGATGCTCACCGACGAGGACGACTCGAGCGCCGACCCGCGCAGCATCGGAGGCCAGGGCTGGGCGTTCATGTCCAACCAGTTCCCGGGCTCGACCGTGTTCCGCGCGGACGGCAAGACGACGACCGCTCCGCGCGCCACGAGCGCATGCGCCACGAACCCTGGCTCACCCGACTGCACCTCCTGCGGCTTCGCGGCGACGTGCAACTCCGCCGACGCGGCCTGCCAGAAGATCAAGAACGATCCCGAGTGCCAGAAGAACGGCGGCTACTACGGACCGACCGAGGAGCAGCTCAACGTCCGCTTCCATCGCATGAAGGAGCGCTTCGGGATCGACCCGCAGTTCCCGATCGCCCGCTACGCCGACGGCTTCACGAAGCTGATGGTTCCGGACCGCGAAGGCGAGCACACCGAGAGCGCCCACGTCGTCGGCCCTTACCTCGGCACGCCGAAGTGCACGAACCCCCTCTTCGCGGCGTCGCTCCCGAGCGCGATGGGCGACGAGCTCTGCAATTTGCCGACCGGACCGCGTGGCAAGGACCTCGTCGTCTTCGCGATCCTCGGCGGCGTGCCCAACGAGCTCGTGGGCTTCCGCGCATCGTGAAGTGAAGTGAAGTGAAGGAGCAGCTCATAGAAGGCGTGTCCTCGGCGCGCAGCGCCGTTCGCCGAAGGCGAGTCACGCCGGGCACGTGGCATGACGGGGAGGCTCACGAAGTGAGGGGCGGAGCCCTACCTGACTAATCGGTGCAGGGGACGTCGGCGTACGGGTCGACGTCGTCGCGCTTGCGCTCGGCGACGACGGCCGCCTGGAGGCGCGTCTCGCTCGTGCGGCGCGACTCCGGATGACGGTCGCGGGCGCTCTCCGTCTTCTCGACCTTCGCATCGCGCGGCGCGGGGCCCAGCGCGATGGGGAGATGACGCGTCGCGACTTCCTTGTTTGCGAACATGGCTCTCATAGACGCAAACTACGTGCCCCTGGGAGCGTGGTCACGAATCCGGCTCAAATGCCCGATGACGCAGTGCGCGTGCGCATGACGGTTCGCACTTAGCCGTGAAATGCGTGGCGCGCAGCGTGGTCGGTCGGACGCAGTGCTGTCGTCATCCCGCATCCCATCGCGTGTCGAGCTACGCTTTGCGACGCGGCTCGTCATGAAGGAACGCGCGGGATCGAAGCTCGGCGACTACCGCCGGAAGAGGCGCCCCGAGGCGACGAACGAGCCCTTCGGTGGCGAGGTCGCCGAGAGCGCGAGCGAGGGAACGCTCTCGGGCGCCTTCGTGGTTCACCTCCACGATGCGACGAGGCGTCACTACGATCTGCGCCTCGAGGTTGGCGGCGTGCTCGCGAGCTTCGCCGTGCCGCGCGGGCCGAGCGTCGATCCGGACGAGAAGATGCTCGCGGTGAAGACCGAGGACCATCCGCTCGAGTACCTCGACTTCGAGGACGTGATCCCGGCGAAGCAGTACGGCGCGGGCCCGATGATCGCGTGGGATCGCGGCGCCGTGACGTATCTCGAAGGCCCCGCCGAGGAAGAGGTCGCGAACGGGAAGCTCCATGTCGAGCTGCGAGGGCTGAAGCTCCGCGGGCGCTACGCGCTCGTGAAGCTGGCGAAGTCGATCAAAGGCGACGAGTGGCTGCTCTTCAAGAAGGCCGACGAGCACTCGAGCAAGGAGCGCAACATCGTCGAGGAGCTGCCGCGCTCGGTGCTCTCCGGGCTCACCGTCGAGGAGCTTCCGAATGCGGCGCGCATCGGCTCGGAGCACGTCGAGCGTGCGCTGGCGCGCGGTGCGACAAAGCTCACCGCGCGCGGCGCGCGGGAGCTCTTCGCTCCCGAGAGCTCGCCGCTCGTGACAGCCGCCGTCAGCAACGCGAGCGTGCTGCCGCGCGCGACGGGCGGATGGGTCTATGACGCGGAGCTCGACGGCGTGCGTGTCCTCGCGACGCGTGACGGCGACATCGTGTCGCTTCGGCTGTGGGGAGCGAACGGCGCCGTGCAGTCGATCGAGGACTTCTATCCCGACGTCGTGCGCGCCCTGCGAGCGCTTCCCTGCACGCGCATCGTGCTCGACGGCGAGCTCGTCGCCTTCGACGCAAGCGGTCATCCGAGCTCGAAGCTCCTGGCGCAGCGCGTCGAGCGGATCGCGAAGCTCGATACGCATCGTGCAACGACGCTCATGCCGGTCGTGCTCGTTGCAAAAGACCTCCTCGCCCTCGGCGGCGCCGACGTGCGGCCGCTGCCGCTCGATGCGCGCCGCAAGCTCCTGGCCGAGCTGCTGCCGGATCTCGGCTTCGTGCGCAGTGCACCGCCGCTCGAGGGAGCGCTCGCACGGGTCCTCGCGCTCTGCGCCGAGCACGGAGTCGCGGGCGTCATCGCGAAGAAGAAGGCGGCCCCGTACTCGGTCGACGCGAAGAAGGCGCCATGGCTCTCGCTCGACGCCGGCGGGCCACCCCACGCGCGAGTCACCATCGATCATCGCGCGGCCGACGCGAGCGCCGTTCACCGGCACGTGCCGGTCAGCAATCGCGCGAAGGTGTTCTGGCCGGCGGAGGGCTACACGAAGGGCGACCTCTGCGATTACTACGCGAGCGTCGCGAACGTGATCCTCCCTCACCTCGCGGACCGGCCCGTCATCCTGGTTCGCTACCCCGACGGCATCGCCGGGAAGAACTTCTACCAGTGGAACGTGCCCCCGGGGATGCCGCCGTGGGTCCGCACGCTCTCCGTCGGCGAGCCCGGCGAGGAGCAGAAGCGAGGCTTCCTCCTCGATGATCCCTCGACGCTCCTCTATATCGCCAACCTCGCGTGCATCCCGCTCCACATCCTCGCGTGCCGGCTGCCGAAGCTCGAGCAAGCCGATTTTTTCACGCTCGACTTCGACGTGAAGCAGTCGTCGCTCGCGCACGCGATCACGCTCGCGAAGCGGCTGCACGAGCACCTCGAGGAAATCGGCCTGCCGAGCTTCCCAAAGACGTCGGGCCAGTCGGGCCTGCACGTGCTCGTGCCGCTCGGCGAGGGACAGAGCTTCACGACGGCACGCGCCCTCGCGGACCTGCTCGGCAAGCTCCTCGTCCAGGAGCTCCCCGACATCGCGACCATGGAGCGCGTCGTCGCCCGCCGTGGTCCGCGTGTGTACGTCGACACGGGGCAGACCGGGCAGACGCGCGCGATCGTCGCTCCTTACTCGGTGCGCGCCGTGCCAGGCGCGACGGTCTCTACGCCGCTCGCCTGGGAGGAGGTCGACCATTCGCTCGATCCCCGGACTTTCACGATGAAGACCGTCCCAGCGCGGGTCGCGAAGCTCGGCGATCCGATGCGAACGCTTCTGCGCACGAGCCCTGACGTGGGCCGCGCGGTCGAGCGCCTGGCGGAGCGGATAGGCCGCTCCGCTTGACAGGGCCGGACGGCCGCGAGAAGAAGCTTTCCGCCGTGGCAGCCAGTTATTTCGACGTCGACGGGACTCTGATCAGGACCAACCTCGTCCACCCGACGCTCTGGTACCTCATGCACCAGCGCACGCCGATGCGCAGCTTGCAGAAGCTCGCGCGCGCCGCGTGGAAGACGCCGCAGATGATCTGGGCGGAGATGCAGGACCGCCGCATGTTCAACGAGATCCTCTTCTCGTCGTACGAAGGCATCTCGCACGACCGGCTGATGATCCTCGCGGACGACGCCTTCAACGACATCATGAAGAAGGCGCTCTACCCGCACGCGAAGGACCTCATCTCGCGCTGTCGTGACGAGGGTCACGACGTGGTGCTCGTCTCGGGCGCGCTCGACTTCCTGATGACCCGCCTCGCCGATCACCTCGGCGCCACGCACGTCATCGCGAACCGCCTCGAGATCAAGGACGGCTACGCCACCGGGCGCCTCCTTCGTCCCGTCGTCGCGGGTCCCGAGAAGGCGCGCCTCATCCGCGACCACGCCCGCGAGCGTGGTCACAATCTCGACGACTGCTTCGCGTACTCCGACAGCTACTCGGACGTCCCGATGCTCAGCGTCGTCGGCCACCCCGCTGCCGTGAACCCGGACAGCAAGCTCGAACGTCTCGCGCGCACCTACGGCTGGCCGGTGCTCACGCTCGACAAGTCGGTCAACTGAGAAGAGTCATGTCCCATCCGCTCGTCGTCACTCTCGATCGCAAGAGCGCCCCGCGCACCATCTTCAGCGGAGACCGCCTCGTCGAGGTCGACCTCCCGCCGGGCACGCGCTGCATCTATCCGAAGGCGCCCATCGCTCCGCTCAAGGACGTCGAGGCGGCGATCCGCTACGCGCTGAACCACCCGTACGACTCCGAGCCGCTCCACGCGAAGCTCCGCCCCGGGATGAAGGTCGTCATCGGCATCGACGACATCTCGCTGCCGCTCCCGCCGATGCGCCGTCCCGACGTGCGCGAGCGCGTGCTCACCGTCGTGCTGCAGACCCTCGCGGATCACGGCGTCGACGACGTCACGCTGATCATCGCGACGAGCGTCCACCGCCGCATGACGGGCGAGGAGATCCGCCACATCGTCGGCGACCGCATCTACAACGGGTACTACCCCGATCGGCTCTACAACCACGACGCCGAAGACCTGAAGAACATGGTCGAGATCGGCACCACCGAGATGGGTGAGGTCGTCGAGCTCAATCGCAAGGCCGTCGAGAGCGATCTGCTCATCTACGTGAACCTGAACCTCGTCCCGATGGACGGCGGTCACAAGTCCGTCGCGGTCGGCTTCTGCGGCTACAAGAGCCTCAAGGCGCACCACAACCCGCAGACGATGCGGAAGTGCCACTCGTACATGGACCCGAAGAGCTCTGCGCTCGCGACGTCCGTCGAGCGCATGGGAAAGCTCGCCAACAAGAAGCTCAACGTCTTCACCATCGAGACGACGATCAACAACCGCATGTTCGATCGCCCCCTCGAGTTCTTGCACAAGAACGAGGACGACCTCTCCGGCATGGAGAAGACGGCGCTGAAGGCGCTGACGATGACGCTCGCGAAGGTGCCGCAGTCCGCGCGCCAGGCGATCTTCCAGAGGGTGCCTTCACCCTACGGCGTCACCGGCGTGTTCGCCGGCTCGACCGAGGCCGTGCACGAGCACACGCTCGCGCGCACCTACGAGCAGTACCTCGTGCCGATCAAGGGCCAGGCGGACATCCTCGTCACCGGCGTCCCGTACATCTCGCCGTACAACGTGAACTCGTTCCTGAACCCGCTGCTCGTTCAGGTCATGGTGAACGGGTACCTGTTCAACATGTACAAGGGCGCGCCGCTGCTGAAGAAGGGCGGCACGATGATCGTGACGCACCCGTGCACGGACATGTTCGACAAGGAGCATCACGCTCCGTACATCGAGTTCGTGCACAACCTGCTGCCCGAGACGCGCGACGCGCTCGAGCTGCACAAGCGCTACGAGGCGAAGTTCGCGTCGAACCCGGCGTACATCCAGGCGTACCGCACCGGGCACGCCTACCACCCGGCTCACCCGTTCTTCATGTGGTACTGGGGCGAGGCCGGTCGTCAGCACACGGGCCGCGTGATCGTCGTCGGCGCCGACAACGAGTACATCCCGAAGCTCATGGGCTGGGAGACGGCGCGCACGATGAACGAAGCGCTCGAGATGGCGAAGGACACCGCGCCGCCGAGCCCGGACATCGTGCTCATGCACATGCCGCCGATCGTGATGGCCGAAGTCACGGTCTAGGCTTGTAGGGACCTCCGGTCCTCCTCACTCGCCCCGCTCGCGAGCCTCCCCCAGGAAGATTCGGCGCTACGCGCCGACCGGCGTGCGCAACGCACGCCGTTTCCCGATCCGCGCGATCGCGAGACCTCACAGACTGAAAGGTCACTGCCTCGCCCGACCGAGGCGTGAAACCGGCGCCGCTGCGGCGCCGGTCGCCGAAGGCGAATCACGCCGGACAGGTGGCGCGACGGGGAGGCTCACGCGAAGCGTGAGGGGCGGAGCCCCACCTGGGCCGGTGCCCACGCGCCGGAGACCGTGGAGACGCGTGAGGCCTCGTGCGGGATGCACAGCTCGAAGCGTGCGCCGCGCGGGCTCGGCACGAGCTTGAGCGTCCCGCCGAACGCGCCCTCGGCGATGTCCTTCGAGATCGCGAGGCCGAGCCCCGTCCCCTCCTCCGCGCCCTTGGTGGTGAAGAGCGGGTCGAAGATCCGAGCGCGGTGCGCCTCGGGAATCCCCAAGCCGTCGTCCTCGACGACGAGCGTGATCGTGTCGTGGCTCTCGGTCGCAGTGAGCGTGATGCGCGTCCCAGGCAGGTCGTGACACGCGTCGAGCGCATTGCGAACGAGGTTCGAGACGATCTGCGTGAGCTTCTCGCGGTCCCCGATCGCGCCGACCGACGAGGCGACGCCCGAGGCATCGATCGTGATGCCGGAGCGACGACGGACGTGCTCGAGCAACGTGATGGCGCTCGTCACGGCGTCCTTGATCGCGAACGGCTCGCGAACCGTCTTGGTCATCTGCACGGTCTGGGCGCGAATGGCGCTCACGAACTGCGCTGCGCGACGCGCGCCCGACTCGGACGTGACGACGACCTCGCCGATCTCGGTGGCGATCTCGATGAGGTCGGCGGTGGTCACGTCCGGATGCCCGACACTCTCCCGTAGCTCGGTGGAGAGCGAGTGAATCGACTCGAGGCCGTTCATCACCGCCGCGAGCGGCGTCTTCAGCTCGTGCGCGATGCCCGCGGTCATCCGGCCGAGGCTCGACATCCGGTCCGCGGCGGCGAGCTGGGCGTTCGCGCGCTCGAGCCTGCGCCAGAGTTGACGCTGGGCCTGACTCGCCACGGCGCTCGCGACCGCCATGCTGACGGCCACGAAGACGAGGCCCGCCCGACTCTCGACGAACGGCGTATCCGGCCCGGAAGCGTGCACGACGCACGCGACCGACGGCACGAGAAGCGCGAAGGAATACGACGGCCGCCAGGGGACGAACACGGCCACGATGAGCGGGACGACCGGCGCGTACACGAGCATGTCGTTGCGGCCCTGGCGGGTCACCCAGCCGGAGAGGGCCATGTCGCCAAGCAACACGAGCGCGAGCCCGAAGAGCAGGGCGTCCGGCCTCGCCTGCCCGCTCGGCCGCCTCACGAGCGCGAGCGCGCCGCCACAGACGACGAGGTTCACGACCATCATGAAGACGGCGCGAGAGAGGGCGGCTTCGCCGCGAACGATGTTGACGACGTCGTAGAGCTCCACGACGGCCACGAGCACCCAGCCGAGCGCGGTTGCGCTGTGCAGCTTGTGGTTCCTCAGGTGGGGCAGCTCCGTGTCGGCGATCGGCCGCAGGACCTCACGCAGCCGAGGCATTCACGTGCTCCGCGTCGTCCACGTGCACGACGACACTGTCACGACCGCCGCGCTTCGCCGTGTAGAGCGCGTCGTCGGCGCGCTTGAGGAGGTCCTCGGGCTTGAATCGAGCGTACGTGTCGGCGGCGATGCTCGCGACGCCGAACGAAGCAGTGACGGCGATCGTCACGCCGTCGAAGACGATGCGCTGGCGCGATAGCCGCTCACGAATCCGTTCGGCGAGGACGCGAGCACCGGCCGAGTCGGTGGCAGGCAGGACGAGAAGGAACTCCTCGCCGCCATGGCGAGACGCAACGTCGGTCACGCGACACTCCTCGCGAATCGCCGAAGCGACCGCGCGCAGCACGACGTCCCCCCCCGCATGGCCGAACGTGTCGTTGACACGCTTGAAGTGATCGATGTCGCCGATGATGACGCTCGTGGGCTCGTCGGTCCGGCTGCCGAGACTGAAGGCCTCGCTGAGACGCTGCAGCCCGAAGTCGCGCGTGTAGAGACGCGTGAGCCCGTCGACGGTCGCGCGCTCGTAGAGCATGACGTTCTCGAGCGCCTGCGTGACCTGCCGCGCGTAGATCTCGCATGCCTCGATGGCATCGACGTGGAGTTCGGCCGACTCGACGATCATGCATCCGCGATCGCCGCCGCGGGTCTGGAGAGGGACGATGACGTATCGCCCCTCCAGCGCGTACGGCGTCGCGCGGTCGAGCGCAGAGGTCACGATCGACCCGAGGCCGAGCGGGAGCTCGGACATCGAGCGAATACCCGCAAACCGACCCGTGGCCGCGTGAACGCTCACCGTCTCGTGCGCGCTACCGAGCACGAACAGACCGCTGTTCGAGGTCGCGATGAAGCCGTCTCCGCCTCGCAGGAGGCCGGAGAGCTCGGCGAGGGCGACCTCGAGGAGCGTGTCGACGGGCTGCATCGCGCAGATGCGCGGCGCGACGTCGAGCACGTGGCGCAGGTGCTTGCGCTGGCGATCGATCCGCAGGAGCGCGCGGTAGTGCTTCAGCGCCGCGTCGACCAGGATCATGAGGCGCTGCGGGCCGTCGGCCTTGTCGTGGTAGCCTTGGATGTCGAGCTCGGCGAGGAGCTTGCGTGCAGGCTGCTCCGCCGCGTAGCCGGTGACGAGGAGCACCTGACAGAGCTCGTCGATGGCGCGAATCGAGCGCGCCACGGTCTCGCCCGTGCTCTCGCGCAGGTAGTAGTCGAGGAGCACGAGGTGTGGGTGCCAGAAGCGCACGCTCTCGATCGCCTCCGCCTCGGTCGTCGCCGACACGACATCGTGCCCCTCACGCCGGAGCAGGCGCACCGTGCTCTCGAGGAGCTCGGCGTCGTCGTCGACGATCAGGATCTTGTGGGATGCCGTCGTTGAGGGAGTCGCGCGCAGCCGCATTGCCCTACTGACAACGGCGGCGGGGCGCGCTGCGTTCAGCGGCTATGGCGCTGGAGTGCGTTCGGCTGGAGGCGAGTGACGCCGCGGACGGGGAGCACGGCCGTCGGCTGGCTCGAAATCGGCGCTGCGCCCGCAGCGCGACGCGGCGGCGGCTCCGGAATGATGGACGCGCGGGCATTCGGGTCGAGCCCGAGCTCGAGCATCCGCGCGCGCACGGTCTCGACGGAGTCGCCGCGGTTCACGACGCTGTAGGTGCCCGAACCGACCTGGATCGGCGGCATGTCGATGACCGTGGCCGCGAGCGGGTTGTGGTTGAGCGAGGCCGGCTGCTGCGGATTGCCGAGCAGCGTGCGGACCTGCTGCTTGGCGGGGACGGCCTGGCGGCTGATGAACGCGATCGGCTGCACGGCGACGGCGCGCTCGCCGGAGCCGGTGAGCTCTCCGTTCGCGGCGGCCTCGACGCGGCCGAGCAGGAGGCGGAGTGCGCGCTCGATCGCGACTGCGCGCCCCGGCACCCTGGTGAGGCGCGGCTTCTGCGCGACGACGAGGCGCAGGATGCGCGCGTCGATCGAGTGCGACGTGCGACCCGCGAGCACCATGTCGGCGAGGCGATCGAGCTCCTCCTCGTCGAGCCTGTGATCGGCGAGCGCGTGGAGCGCGCTCTGCGTGACCTTGCCTTCGGGATCGGCGAGCAGCGAGACCAGCTGAGAGGTCGCCTCGGGGACCGTCATCTTGCGAAGGCCGAGCGCCGCGGACGCACGCACCTGCGCGTCGGGATCCTGCGTGAAACGCGTGATGACGACGACGTCGCTCGGGACGCCGGCGTTGCCGAGAGCGGTGAGCAGCGCGCACTTCTCGATGACGGTGCCCGCCGCGAGGAGATCGCGACGAAGGACATCGGACGCGCGCACCGCCGCGTCGGGGTCCCCTGCCGTGAACGCGTGGCCGGCAGCCGCGCCGAGCGCGTACGCGCAGGCCGCGCGGACGTCGTGGGGCTCGCTGCGGCTCTCGGCGTAGACGCTCATGAGGAAGCGGAGCGTCGGCCCGTCCGGGCAGTCGACCATGCCTAGGCGCTGGACGTAGCTCGCGAAGGTGCGGTTGTTGCGGCGAGCGACGCCGAGGGCGAGGAGGCGGCGAACGACGACCTGCGCTTCGAACGTCCCAGCTCCGGAGAGGAGGTCGAGGACCCAGCCGCGGACCTCGTCGCTCGCCGACTCGTCCTCGAACACCAGCCCGAGCGCCTCGCACTCGTTCGCGTTCAGTCGAAGGAGCGCGAAGGCCGCCGTCCGCCACATCGAAGAGGGCTTCGCGCCGACCGGGAGGCCGCGGAGCATGGAAGCGATCGTGCCCGTCTGGGCAGCGGAGGAATGGGCGACGGCGGGGGGGAGGGAGGAACGCATTCTTTGGGGACGGGGGCCGCAGCCGGAGGGTGGCAGCGCCGCCGTGGAGTGAGAGTTAAGGCCCTAGGGTCGTACGGCCAGTCACCCGGAGGGGTGACAAGCTCCATCCACGTACCGTGGGACCGCAGGCGCGACGCCTCGGTCGTGCCACGGAACGATTGCAAGCGTCTGATTTTGCTTGCATTTACAAGCCGCACCCGGCGCCTCCGACGCCGCCGGTGCGGCGGTTGCTCCACCCCGGATCGTAGGGTAATCAAGCGGCCCCCATGACAGACAGCCACGCGCAGCACGGGAAAAACGGCAGCACCGCGCCCGCGACGCCCGTCCCGACCCTCGACGTCCGCGCCCAGCTCGAGGGCTCGCGGCTCCTCGTGCTCGGCGGCACCGGTTTCCTCGGCAAGATCTTCTGGGTCATGATGCTCGCGCGCTTCCCGAGCGTCGGCCGCATCTACCTGCTCGTCCGCAAGAGCAAGACGAAGACGAGCGAGCAGCGCTTCTGGAGCGAGATCGCGACGAGCGAGTGCCTCGACCCGCTCCGCACGCTGCACGGCGACGGCTTCGAGGCGTTCCTCAAGGAGAAGATCGTCGCGATCGACGGCGACGTCGGGCTCGAGAACTGCGGCATCGACGCGGCGCTCGTGAAGGAGCTCAGGGGCACCATCGACGCGGTCGTCAACGTGGCCGGCGTCGTCGACTTCAACCCGCCGCTCGACGAGGCGCTCGACACGAACGCCTTCGGCGCGCAGAACCTCGTCGCGCTCGCGAAGGCGCTCGGCGACGCGCCGCTCATGCACACGTCGACGTGCTACGTCGTCGGCAACCGCGACGGCCTCATCATGGAGGAGAAGCCCGGCGAGCGCTTCCCCTTCCCGCGTGCCGAGGAGCTCGGTCGCGACCTGTGGAGCCCGAACGGCGAGATCGCCGACTGCCTCGACCTCATCGCGCAGGCGAAGAGCCGCTGCGAGGACGCCTTCCGGCAGAGCGAGTTCCTCGAGCGCGCGACCAAGAACCTGAAGCGCCGCGGCGAGCCGACGATCGGGGGCCCGCTCGAGGCCGAGCTGAAGTCCGTGAAGCGCAAGTACGTGAGCGACCGCCTCGTCGAGGCCGGGCTCGAGCGCGCCACGCACTGGGGCTGGCCGAACATCTACACGTACACGAAGAGCATCGGCGAGCAGATCATCGCCAACGCCGGCATCCCGTTCACCATCGCGCGCCCCGCCTGCTGCGAGAGCACGATCGAGTTCCCCTTCCCCGGCTGGAACGAGGGCATCGGCACCTCCGCGCCGATCATCTTCCTCGCGATGAAGGGCCACCACCAGCTCCTCGGCACCGACGCGATCCTCGACTTCATCCCGGCCGACGTCGTCACCGCCGGCATGATCGTGACGCTCGCCGAGCTGCTCGAGGGCACCGCGAAGCCCGTCTACCAGTACGGCGCGAGCGACGTGAACCCGGCCACCAGCGCGCGCTTCGGCGAGCTCATCGGCCTCTACAAGCGCAAGTACTTCCAGCGCACCGGCAAGGGCAACCCCTTCGTCAACTTCCTCCAGATGCACTTCGAGCCCGCGATCGTCGAGCTCGATCGCTTCAACGCGGTCGGTCCGGGCGCGCTCGCGCGCGTGTCGAAGACGATGGCGAAGATGCTGAAGTCCGCGCCCGGCCCGACCGCGAAGCTCGGTCGCCCTGCCGCCAAGGCGCTCGAGAACATCGCGCGCCAGGAGGAGAAGATCGACTTCATCCTCCAGCTCTTCGCGCCGTTCACGCTCGACCAGAAGGGCCCGTTCTCCTGCGCGAACACGCACGCCGCGTACGCGCGGCTCACGCCCGAGGACCGCGCCAAGCTGCCCTGGTACCCCGAGAAGATCGACTGGGCCGACTACTGGATGAACCAGCACATGCCGGCCATGGAGAAGCGCGTCCTCCCGTGGATGGAGCAGAAGTACAAGAAGGAGCTCGCGCCGCTCAAGGCGCACGCGACCCTCTCCTCGCTCGTCGACCAGATGGCCGAGCGCTACGAGCACGCGGTCGCCTTCGGTCGCCTCGAGGAGGACGGCATCGCACGCACGACCTTCCTCGACGTGCAGACGCGCTCGAACGCCGTCGCCGCTCGGCTCGCCGCTCTCGGCGTGAAGAAGGGCTCTCGCGTCGTCCTCTCCGCGCACAACCACCCCGACTGGCCGCTCTCGTTCCTCGGCATCGTGCGCGCAGGCGGCACCGCCGTGCCGGTAGACCCGGCGATGGATCCCGCGGCGTTCGCGAACGTCGTTCGTGAGAGCGAGGCCCGCGTCATCCTGTGGGACGCGCAGGTCGAGACCGCCTGCAAGGCCGCGCTCGCCGCGCAGCTCCTTACGCTCACCACGCGCCACCTCGAGGCCGTCACCCCCGCGACGGCACAGCCCGGCGACCCGGACTCGCTCGCGCGTCCGAACGTCGACGTGCTCGAGAGCGACGTCGCGAGCCTGATCTACACCAGCGGCACGACCGGCAAGCCGAAGGGTGTAATGCTCACGCATTCCAACTTCACTTCGCTGGTCGCTGCGCTCGCACCGCTCTTCCCGCTCACGGGCAACGATCGCGTGCTCAGCGTGCTCCCGCTCCATCACACGTTCGAGTTCACGTGCGGCATGGTGCTGCCGTTCTCGCGCGGCGCACGCGTCGTGTACCTCGACGAGCTCAAGGGCGATCGCGTCACGGCAGGCCTCAAGCAGGCACGCGTCACCGCGATGGTCGGCGTGCCGGCGGTGTGGCAGCTCCTCGAGCGCCGCATCCTCTCGCAGGTCTCCGCGCACGGGCCGATCGCCGAGAAGGCGTTCGAGATCGGCGCTGACTTCAATCGCATGCTCGGCAAGTCGACGGGCATCGACCTCGGTCGCATCCTCTTCGGCCAGGTCCACGAGGGGCTCGGCGGGAACATCCGCTATCTCATCTCCGGCGGCGCCGCGCTCCCGAAGGACACGAGCAAGCTGTTCGCAGGCCTCGGCCTGAAGCTCACGGAGGGCTACGGCCTCACCGAGGCCGGTCCGGTGCTCACCGTCGCCAAGGCCGGCAGCCCGGCGGGCCAGGTCGGCAAGGCGATCCCCGGCGTCACGATCAAGATCGACTCCCCCGACGAGCACGGCGTCGGCGAGGTGCTCGCGCGCGGCCCAAACGTGATGGCCGGCTACACGGACGCCGAGGCCACGAAGGAAGTGAAGTCCGAGGACGGCTGGCTCCACACCGGCGACCTCGGCCGCCTCGATCGCAGCGGGCGCCTCCACCTCGTCGGCCGCGTGAAGGACGTCATCGTCACGTCGACCGGCGAGAACGTCTACCCGGACGACATCGAGCGCATGCTCGGCAAGATCGCCCACATCGAGGAGCTCGCGGTCGTCGGCGTCACCGGGCGCAGCGGCGGCGAGCGCGTCGGCTGCATCGCCGTCCCCGAGGCGGATGACACGATCGAGCGCTCCGCGCGCCTCGAGCGCGCGCAGAAGGCTCTCCGCGATTCGATCTCGAAGCTCCCGTACGGCAAGCAGCCGAGCATCGTGCACCTCTACGACGCACCGCTGCCCCGCACGGCGACCAAGAAGGTCAAGCGCACCGAAGCTCGCAAGATGCTGGAGCGCATGATCGCCGCCACCTCGCGGCACGAGGACGGCGAGGCGCCTTCCAGCCCCGTTCGCGTGGCGATCGCCGCCGTGAAGGGCAAGAAGCCGAGCGAGATCCACGGCGACCTCACGATGGCCGACGAGCTCGCGTTCGACTCGCTCGCGCTCACCGAGCTGCTCGTCGCCCTCGAGGCGAAGTACGGCACGCTAGACCCGAAGCAGCTCCAGTCGTGCCGCACGGTCGCGGGCGTCGAGGCCCTCGTCGGCACGGAGCGCGCGAGCCTCCGCCCGCAGGCGCTCGCGGCGTCCCGCTACAAGATCGAGGGCCGAGGCGGCAGCAAGAGCGCCGACAAGAACATCGTCCTCCCCGAGCCGCTGCAGGAGCAGGGCAAGAAGCTCATCGGCAAGGTCCAGGACTTCTTCTACGGCGAGATGATGCGCTCGAAGATCAGCGGCAGCGCGTTCATCCCGCACAACCGCAATACGATCGTCGCGGCGAACCACGGCAGCCACCTCGACATGGGCTTCGCGCGCCACGCGCTCGGCACCTACGGCGAGGACATCGTCACGCTCGCAGCTCAGGACTACTTCTTCGAGAAGGGCACGCTCCAGCGCGCGTTCTTCGAGAACCTCACCAACCTCCGCGCGATCGACCGGAAGAGCGGCCTCCGCGCGAGCGAGCGTCAGGCCGGCGAGATCCTCTCGCAGGGCAAGACGACCCTCATCTTCCCCGAGGGCACGCGCTCGACCGACGGCGAGGTCCACGAGTTCAAGCCGCTGCTCGGCCACCTCGCGCTCACGTACGGCGTCGATATCCTCCCGCTCTATCTGGGCGGGACACGCGATGCGATGCCGAAGGGCAGCAAGGTCCCGCTGAAGCGCGATCTGTTCGCACGCATCGGCCCGCCGATCACCGTGACCGACATGAAGCGGCTCACCAGGGGTCTCTCGCCGGCCGACGCCGCGCGCGAGGTCGCCAAGCTCGCGCGTCGCGCCGTCGCCGCGCTGAAGACCGGCCAGGTCATCGACGTGTCGCGCTTGAAGAGCCTCGAAGAGCTCGACGGCCCGAAGGAGCACCCGCTCGTCACGCTGTTCGCCGACCTCGAGAAGAAGTTCGACAGCGCCGCCGTCGTGAAGCCGCTCTCCTTCTATTTCACGCTCGGCGACGACGCGAACGCGAAGTGGACGGTGCGCGTCTCGAAGGAGAAGTGCGAAGTGAAGGCCGGCAAGCCCGAGGGCGGCACGGCAGACTGCGTCCTCAAGACGAGCCCGGAGATCTTCACGAAGATCGTCCGCGAGGCGTTCACCCCGGGCCCCGCCGAGTTCATGTCGGGCGCCATCAAGTCGAACGACGTCGAGCTGCTCATGACCTTCCAGAAGGTCTTCCAGCTCGGCGGCTGAGCACGCCTCAAGGATTGGCTCCGGTGCGGACCGCTTACTCCTTCTTCACGGAGCTCAGAAGCCTTCGCCCGTCGTCGGTCTCCGTGAAGGAGAAGCTCACCTTGTCCCCCGCGCTGAGCCCCGCGAGCTGGTCCGCTGTCCGCGGCTCGAAGGACATCGTCATGGCTTCCATGTAGCCGCTGATCTTCTCGTGAGCGATGTTGACGAACTTGCGGTCCGGGCCGAACGACTTCACCACGCCCCGCGTCGAGTAGGTCCCCGAACCGCACGCAAGCGCGACGGCCGGCGCGAACTGGATCGCCACGGCAACGACGGAGAGCGTGAACACGAGGCCGAACACCAGGACCAGCGGAGGAACCCTGCGCAGGCGTGCACGAAGACCCATCGCCCAACCTTGCCACGCCGTGAGACGGCACGGGGCGTGGCAAGACGTCGCGCCCCACACTCGACCTCAGCCGTCACGCGCTCATGGCGTGTAGTTGTTCTTCACCTTGCACGGGCCGTCGGCGTTGAGGTGCCCGCCGGAGCTGGCCGAGTATTGCAGGTACGCGGCGTAGCTGTTCGCCTTCGTGAAGCTCGTGCCGTTGGAGTCGAACGCGAGCTGGCCCGCGGGCGCGGTGTAGTCGGAGACCACGCTCCGCGCCGGCAGCACCTCGTCGTTCTTGGTCTTGAAGCCCGTGACGTCGACGTTTACGAGATCGTCGAGCGTCACCGTGCCGCTCGCCGCGCCGACCGTGCCGTACGTGGATGCACGCGCTGCGATGGGGTCGAAGTGGAGCTCGGTGCCCTCGACGTTGAGCTTGCTCCAGAACGAGTGGTCGGTGTGGATGGTGATCTGCGCGACCGTCACCTTGTCCGCGCTCGCCTGGAGCCCACGCGGGAACTCTCCCGCGGCGATCTCCTGCAGGTCCGTGTTCTGGCAGTTGATGTACGAGGACGGGTTCTTCATCCCGAGGGTGAACTTCACCTCCTTCGGGATCTTCTCGAACACGCTCCCCACCGCGGGGGCCGCGCCCTTGTAGGTCGCGGTGCCCTGGTAGATCATCGACCACCCGTTGGTCTTTGCAGTCTCGTAGAGGGCCTTGCCGGCCGCATCGAGGTTCACGAGCTTCGCCGAGGCGGTCGCCGACACCACGTCGTAGTTGAACGCGTAGCGCTGTGCAGGGTCGAACGCCGTACCGTCGGACTTCGCGTCGATGGTGGCGATGGTCACGGTCTTCTCGTCCGGAGAGCCGCTCTTGCCGAGCACGTCGCCGCCGATGCTCACGTCAACGGCCCACGGCCCGTCGACGGACGCGACGACTGGTCCTTGCATATCGGGATTGGCGGGGTCCTTGTCGGGGTCGGCGTTGAGGCGGATCTTGTCCACGGTCACGATCACGTGCTCGAACTTGACCTCCCACCCGTCGACGAACGCCGGCGGGTCGCCGTTCGCCTTGGGATCGGCGCCGAAGTCGTAGCCGTTGATCGCGAGATCCTCGCCGCTCACCGTGAACTGAAAGCCGTTCTTCTTCGCGACGGGCCCTCCGTCGGGATCGCCGGGTGACCCGTCGACTCCGCCGTCGGCGGTCGGCGTGGGGGCCGGCGTCCCTCTGCTGGAGTCATCGCTGCAGGCGTACGTCGCAGAGCCCGCGAGAACGAGCGCCATCACACTGAGCATCTTCGGCATCGACATTGGAAACACCTCTTCTTCAAGCAGACGGTTCAAGGCACGACCCAGCGCACCGCGTACGTCCCGGTGGACGCACGCAAGCCCTGGAAGACGTTTCGCATCACCTGGTCGGTCGTGAACTTTCCGGTCTTCGACTGGACCAGGATCTTCGTTCCGTCCTTGTCGGCCGGGTTCGCGGCGAGGTTCGAGAAGTCCGCCCCACGAAAGAGGGGCCGCACGTCGAAGCGGATCTCGAGCGCGCCGCCTTCGGTCGGGAAGAACGTGGTCGGGATGCCGCGCACCTTGCGGAGCGAGGTGACCGGCTGGGCGCTGCGCTCGCCGGGCTTCGCGTCGGTGGTCCACGCATCGTTCAGGATCAAGGCGCCGCGGAAGGGCACGCGCGAGTCACCGCGAACGGCGACACCTGCCACGTCGACGGACGGAGTATCGATGTTGACCGCCTCGGGCGCCTTTCCCGGCGGAGGCCAGAGCCAGATCTCGGCGGTGCGGATCTGCTCCTGCGTCATCGTCCCCTGGACGGGAAAGGGCACGAGCGCGGGTGAGAGCGCGTCGAACGTCACCTGACCCAGGATCTCACCGACCTCACGACCGCCGCCGAGGTGGTCGTCGTCGCCGAACGCGCGCTTCACGCCGAGCCAGGGAACGAACGAGGCCTCGTCACGGAGGGGCGCGATCACGTTCAGGTAGATCGGCCCGACGGTGACGTTCGCCTTGGTGAGCGTGATGGTCCACCCCGTCTCGTTCACGAACGCGAGAGGCTGCGAGGCGTCCCGGGTAACGCCACCCGCGCGTCCGTCGAACGCGAAGCGAGCACTGCCGGTGCTACCGCACCCGGTTGGGCCGAGAGAGAGGACCGTGCACGCGGTGAACGCGAGGACCGAGACGAGGAGAATCCGGCCGCGCATCAGGAGCCTCCCTGCCCGCCAAAGGTCACGGTGAGCGTGACGTAGATCGCGCGGGGCTCGCCGGCCGCGAAATGCCGGGCGGCGACCAGCGTCGGGTACGCCTGGCTGCGGAAGTCCGACGCGTAGTTGTACTCGGCGAGTCTGTATTTTCGGTCGAAGAGATTGGTGCAGACGAGCCCGAGCTGCACCGCGCGATACCTGACGTTGGCCGCGAGGTCGGTGGTGAAGATGGTGTTCGATTGCTCGCCGAACGGCAACGGCCGCTCGCCGACGTACGACACCCCCACCCCGGCGGAGCCCTGCAGCTTCGTGCCGTCGACGCGGAAGGGAAGGTCGCCGAAGAGCACACCGTCGGCGCGCAGCACCACGTTCGGCGCATACGGGATGAGGAGCTTCGTGTCGTCGAACGTGGCGCGCACGAAGGTGGCGCTGGTCGCGAGGTCGAAGAACGTGCCGGTGGCGCGTACGTTGCCCGACCAGCCGGTGCGGGTCGTGCCGTTCGCGAGCGTGCTCCGGCCCTCGGACTGGTTGAAGAAGAGATCCTTGTCGACCTGGGTCTGGAAGAAGACCGACTTCACGAGCAGATCGACGTCGCCGACGGGCCTCGCGTAGGCGATGCCTCCCTCCGACGCGACGACCTCCGCGAACGGTGTCTTCAGATCCTGGTTGATGTAGTTCGGGTCGATGCTGCGCGAGCCCGTGCCGCGGCTGACGCTGAGTGTGAAGCCCTTGAACGGGCCGAGCAGGAGCGTGGCGCGCGGCTCGAAGATGCTCGCAGAGGTCGACGCGGTCTGATCGGGGCTGCGGTATCCGCTGCGGTCGGCGGAGAAGCACTCCGTGTCGGCCGCAACGGCGCTCTGCGTCGACTGCTGCCTCAGCGCGCACGCATCCCGGACGCGATAGGAGTAGTAGTCGATGCGCGCGCCACCGCGCAGCGTGATCCACGAGACGAACGGCTTGATGCTCGCGTCGGCATAGAGGCCTAGATTTGCGAGCGACGAGTCGAGCTCGAAGTCCTTCTGGTATGGGACGTTCGAACCGGTGCGGTCCCGCTGCTGGAGGCCCTGGATCTCGTCGTAGCGCGCGAAGTAGCCGAGCTCGAGCTCCTGCCGCTGCCCTGCGACCTGCGCGTGCTCGCGCGCGGTGCCCCGGCCGCCGAAGGTCAGGGCGCTCGACTGCTGATCGATGAGATCGCCGCGCTGCGCGTGGGGTGACTGCCACGTCTGCTGCGGATCCTGGAGGAACCCCGTGAGGTTCTGGCGCAGGCGAAAGTCGCGCATGACGAGGAACGCGGACTGCGAGAACGTCGCGTCGCCGAGCTCGTCCTGAACGACGAGCGACGCCGAGTGGCGCGAGGAGTCGCCCCCCTGCTGCGTGTCGTTCGTGCCGTAGAAGTCCTTGCGACCGGCGCGCACGTCGTCCTCGCGCAGCACGCCGGCGCTCGAGTAGTGAGTCGCGTAGGACGTCAGGAGCAGTCGCCACGAGCCGCTCTTTCCGAGCGCGCCCTCGTAGCCGCCCATCGCGGTCGCACGCTCGCTCGCGCGGTTGTCTCCGAAGCCGTCCGAGCTGAACACCTCGGCTCCGCCGAAGGTGTGGTCACTCGAGCCGGCCGGACGCCACATCAGCAGCAGTCGCTTCGTCGTGAAGGAGCCATAGGTCGCTTGCGCGGTGAGCCCAGGGATCTCGAGCCCAACGTCGTAGAGCGCGGATCCGGCCACGGCGAAGTTGCCTTGCTGAGGTGCGAAGGGCCCCTCGATGACGCGCAGGCTCCGCACCAGCTCCGGGATGATGAAGTGCGTGTCCGCGAGGCCGTTTCCGTGCGGGCTTCCGACCTCGTTGATCGGCACGCCGTCGAGCGTGAACTCGATGTCCTGTCCCTCGCGCGCGTCGAAGCCGCGAAGAAACACCTGGTAGGGGTGCCCCGTGCCGCCCTCGTTCGTGAGGAACGTCCCCGGTGCGAGACGCAGAAGGCTCGCGGCGTCGGTGCGCGGCACGATCGCGAGCTTGCCGATCGGGATCTCGTGGTCGCCGACGCCACGGCTCGGGATGTGAGAGCGACCGTGGACCACGACCTCCGCGGGCGGAGGCTCGACGGCAGCTTCGCTCGCGGCGGGGTCGGGGGCGGGCTTCGCCGCCGGAGTTGCGGCGCCGGCGGCGACGGGTGACGTCGTCGGGGAGGTCGCGGAGGCTGGCGTCGCGGGCGGCGGATCGAAGTGGAAGCCCACGCGGATCTTCGCGCGCACCGGCTGGTCCCCGCTCCTGGCCGGCGTGAATAGCCACTGGTGAGCCGCTGCGACGGCAGAGTCGTCGAACGCCTTGCCCCCCGAGGTCAGGACCGCGACGTCGGTGACCCGACCGTCGATGCCGATCGTCAACGCCAGCACGACGTCGACCTCTCGGCGCTCCGCGGCCGCGGGGTAGACCGCGTCCACGCGAGCCGTGACCTCCGGCGGGACGACGGCCGCGGCGAGTTGCGCGCGGGAAGCGCCGGCTCCGTGGACGAGGGCCGTCGTCAGCGCGAAGGTCAAGGCTAGCCGCCTGAGGTGCGTCATCGAGCGGCCGCGGCGCGATCGATTCGACCGGCAAGCGTCACCGCGCTCTCGACGAACGTGTGCGCGTGTCGATCGAAGAGCTCGTAGACCATGAAGCGCCCGTGCCGCGCGGCCTTCACCAGGCGGGCGGCGCGCAGGATCCCGAGATGCTGCGAGACCAGGGACGGGTGCCGCCCCGTCCTCGCCGCCATCTGCGCGACCGACAGCGCGCCGTCGCGGAGCAGGATCAGCAGCGCGAGTCGCTGGGGATTCCCCGCGGCCTCGAACATCTGCGCCGCGGTCTCGAGGGTCGAGCGGTTCGGCTCCCGTCGCGTCGCACGCCGGGCGTGCTCGGTGGTCTCGCAGCTCGACGGCGGGCCGAGCCCGCGCGATGTCTTCATGCGCAGCCATCGCAGCGGCCCTTCACCTGCACCGCCACCTCGCGTCGCCGGAACGAGCGCGGAGCCTGGACGGCGCTCGCGAGACGTACGGCGCCCTCGGGGAGGGCCTGCATTTCGCCGCAATCGGTGCAGAGGAAGTGAGGGCCCGGGCGCCCTCGCGAGGCGAGCGAGAAGCGCCAGACGTGGTCTCCCAGGTCGACTCGATGGGCGATGCCGGCGGCGACGAGATCGGTGAGGTTCCGGTAGACCGTCGCGCGGTCGAAGCCTCGCCCGCCTAGCCGCGCGAGGACCTCCGCATGACTCTGTGGTTCGCCCTGCTCCGCGAGCAAGTCGAGGACGGCGAGCCGAGGGGCGGTGCAGCGAAGACCAGCCCCACGGAGCAACGTCGCCGACGCGTCCGCGGAGGCGCGGACGGCGCGAGGCAGCGTTTCGACGCGAACCATGCGCCACTCGTTATCGCGACGGACAGTCTCTTGCAATCGAGTTGCACAATATCGTCACTTCAACGATTGAACCATTTCGCGGTCGTCGTTGATTGTGCTGCGGTTTCCGTGATGACTGGCGCTCTCTACGCTTCCGTTGCTGATGAAGCGTGCCCCTCGGTGCAACGATGGACCTCGATCGTGAGATGCGCGAGGGAGGCGACCTCACGAACCCGGCTTCGGTAGAACGCGGCTTCGTGAGGCTGCGAGGCGACGAGAGTGATGACGCAGCTCCGTCGATGCGGCCCCACCTCCCAGAGATGAAGATCCGCGACGCGAACGTCACCGACGCTCTCGAGCGCGCGCCGTATCTCGTCCTCGACGGGGAGAGAGGCCGTGGCGTCGACGAGCTGCGCGCCGGACGCCCGGCAGAGCCCGACGCCCCACTTCAGCACCACGACTCCGCCGAGGACCCCCATCACGGGATCGAGAAACGTCCAGCCGAGGTCCCACCCGAAGCCCCGCGTTTGCACGGTCTGGTCTCCTCTTGTCTCGACGTGCCCGTGCCCGTGCCCGTGCCCGTGCCCGATCTCACTCTCGAACCTCACGCGGGTCGAGCAGGCTGTCGTGCGACAACGACCTCGTTTGACACCAGTCTTCTAAGCTTCGACCCCGGAGGACCGGCGGGCCGGGCGCGACCGCGGATTTCCCCCGCGATTTCCGCGCGAGCTCCGCGTATGCTCACTTCATCGTTCGCGCAACTCGGCGGACGAGAGCCCATGGCGAGCAGGACTGACAGCAAGAAGAAGGCGGCCAGCGCGGAGCGGACGAAGATCCTGCGCGAGGCGGGCCTCCGTACGACAGGACCCCGACTCGCCGTTCTCGGCGTCCTCGAGAGCGCGAAGTCTCCCCTCAGCCACGGCGACGTGGCGGACGTGCTCGAGGACGAGACCCTCGACCGCGCCACTGTCTATCGCAACTTGATGGCGTTGACCGAGGCCGGCCTCGTCCGACGGACCGATCTCGGCGATCACGTGTGGCGCTTCGAGCTGGTGCGTGCCTACACCGCCCACGAGATGGCCCACCCGCATTTCGTGTGCACCGACTGCGGCACCGTCTCGTGCATGCCCGGCGTGACGGTGCGGATCGACGGGGACGGCGCGGCCTCCGCCGCCCGCCACGGGTTCGAGGTCCAGCTCCGCGGTGTGTGTGGCGACTGCCACGCCCCCCGTCTGCGCCGACGTCACGCGTGAGCTTTGTGGCACTCGCTACACAGCCGTCAGAGAGAGGCCGTCTGGTAGACGATCGCACGCCCTGAGCCGTCGACGACGGCGAGGTGCGAGCCGTCCGGCGACCACGCGAGGCCACTCGCAGCGTCCTCGGAGAAGCCGTAGCGGAGGGGCTTCAGCCCCTTTCGCGGCTCCCACACGATGACCCCAGTGTCCTGCGCGGCGGACGCTAGCAGACCGCGGCGCGGGTGAAACGCGAGCTGCGTGATCTGCGCCTGATGAGCCTCGAGGACGATGGGCCTGGAACCTTCGGGGCCCTTGCCCATGAAGTCCCAGCACGTGATCTCCGCGCCGCCGCCCGTCGCGAGGAGCTTGCCTTGCGCGTCGAAGGCGATGGCCTTCGGCTTGAACGGGTAGCCGCTCATCGAGGAGTCCGCCCCGGAAGGCAGTCGCCAGAAATGAACCGAGCTGTCCTGGCTCGCGCAGGCGATGACCTTGCCCGTGGAGCTCCACACGAGCGCGACCAGCGAGCCCTTCCAGGCGAGGTGGCGTGCGACCGCCGCTTCGCGCACCGTCCAGACATGGACGCCTCCGTAGCAGCACGTCGCGAGCTCGTCGCTCTTTGGACCGAACGAGACCGCGGTGACCGTGCTGAGGTGAGGCTCGGTCTCGAAGATGGGCTCTCCTCGTGACGTCCACAGGCGCGCGGTTCGCCCCGCCGCCGTGGCGAAGCGGTCGCCGCGGGCCGAGATTGCGACGTGCTCGACCCAGGCCACTCCGGGCTTTGAGGAGCCCGGGAGATCGAGTCGCGCCGTGCCGTCCGGACGACGGAGGCGCACCGCCCCGTCGGCCCCGCCGGTGACCAGGCCGTCGTCGACCCAGCCGAGCGCCTGCACCCCTCCCTCGTGAGCGTGCTCCTCGAAGAGGCTCTTGCCGGCGGCGTCGACGACCGTGAGCCGGCCCGACGCGTCCCCGATCGCCAGCGCCCGACCGTCACGCGACCACGCGACGCACGTCGCGTAGTCGCCGACCTGGAGCGTGAACGCGCCGGCGAGCGCCGTGGCGCCCCCGTTGCTCAGAGCAGGCACGCGAGGAATCCCGCCTCGAGCGCGGCGCGGTCGAGGTTCTTGCCGATGAACACGAGATCGCTCGAGCGCTTCTCCTCGCCCCACGCCTTGTGAGGGCGCCCGTCGAAGAGCATGTGCACGCCTTGAAACACGAATTTTTCGGCCTCGCCGTGGATGTCGAGCAGGCCCTTCATCCGGAAGATGTCCGTGCCCTGCTCGCGAAGGAGCCTCGAGAGCCAGGCATTCAGCTTCGCGCCGTCAACGGGGCGCTCGGTGTGGATCCCGACCGAGGAGACCGACTCGTCATGCGTGTGCCCCGCGACGACCACGACCGCGTGGCTCGGCGTGACGACCGCTCCAGAGAGCGAGCGAACGGTGGCTCCAAACTCCTCCGGGAGGTGCTGCGTGAACATGGCGAAGCGGCCCGCGTGCGCCACCTGAAGCACGAACGGGTGGAGGCCCTGCGTGCTCGCCGGGCCCGCGCCCTCGAGAACGAGCTCGTGGTGCACGGCGCCCGCGCTCACGCTCTCGCCAGGCAGCGCGCGCCGGGCTGGCTCCGAGAAGAGCCGCATCGCCTTCTCCGCCGAAGCCCGCAGCTCCTCCTCGGACTCCGTCTCGAGGGGGAGGAGGACGACGCTCATCGTCGGATCGGGGCCGTCCTTCAGCTCCAGGCGCAGGCCCTCCGCGGGCACCTCGTAGACGCCGTACCATTCGAACGGGTACTCCGGCTCGAGGAACGTGGGCTTGACCTCCATCGCGCGATCGAGATCGAAGCCGCCAACGTCGAGCACGGCGTCGATGGGGACGTCGGCCCGCGTGGCCCGGTGAATCTTCGCCATCGCGTTCATCGAGCGGATGCGCCTCTCCAGCGCGTCGAGCTCGGACGGCGTCACGAGATCGGCCTTGTTGAGGACGATGACGTCGGCAAACGCGATCTGCTCCTTGCACTCGTCGCTGTCGTCGATGTGCAGGAGGACGTGCTTGGCGTCCACCATCGTGACAATGCCGTCGAGAACGACCGAGTCCTTCACCTCGTCGTCGACGAAGAACGTCTGCGCAACGGGGCTCGGGTCGGCCATTCCCGTCGTCTCCACGAGGATGTGATCGAACTTGTCGCGCCGCCGCATCAGGTTTCCGAGGATGCGGATGAGATCTCCTCGAACGGTGCAGCAGATGCACCCGTTGTTCATCTCGAAGACCTCCTCGTCGGCGTTGATGACCAGCGCTTGATCGATGCCGATCTCACCGAACTCGTTCTCGATCACGGCGATGCGCTTGCCGTGCTTCTCGGTGAGGATCCGGTTGAGGAGGGTGGTCTTGCCGGAGCCAAGGAACCCGGTGAGCACCGTCACGGGCACGAGCCCGGCGGTCGTCGCGACGTCGGCGTCAGTCATGAGCATGACGTACCCCAGCCTCGACGACCAAGCAACACCTACCCATTGCTGTTGCAATTGCGTTGCACTACGATAGATCGCTAGCGATGCCCACCGTCCCCTTGCTCTGGCTCGGCTTTCTGCTCGGCGTGAGGCACGCGTGCGATCCCGACCACGTCGTCGCGGTGACCGCCATCCTCGGGCGCACGCGTCGCCTCGGGCAGGCGCTGCGCATCGGGGCCTTCTGGGGTATCGGACACACGGCGACGCTGCTGGGGGTCGGTGTCGCGATGGTGCTCTTCGGGGTGTCGATGCCGAGCGGGGCGGCGGTGGCGCTGGAGCTCATCGTGGCGGCGATGCTGGTCCTCCTCGGCGCGGGCGCCCTCCGCGGGATCGGCGCGGCGGCGCCCTCGGCTGCGGTACCTGTCGAGCCGGCTCCGGCACCACCGCCGACCACGCTCCGGCCCCTGGCGATCGGGCTGGTGCACGGGCTCGCGGGCTCCGGTGCGCTGGTGCTGCTGGCGACCGCGGAGATCCGCTCGCGGAGCGGGGCGCTGGCCTACCTCGCGCTCTTCGGCGTGGGAACCGTGCTCGGAATGATGACGATCACGCTCATCCTCGCGGCGCCCTTCGTCTACGGCGCAGGGCGGCTCGCGGTGGCGCGGACGCTCATCGTGCGCGGCGCCGGCGCGCTGGGGATCGCGCTGGGGCTGGTCATCGCGTGGCGCGTTCTCACCCTCGCGCACTGATCCGCGCCGGCGCGCGGCTCATGAGCCTCAGCTGGCGAGCCCGCGGAGCGACGACGGGATCGCGTCGAGGATCTGCGGGTCGAGGCCCCGCGAGATGAAGACGAGCTTCGATCGACGATCGCCGCTCGGCCACGCAGGGAGAGAGCGGACGGGGTAGACCACGTGCTGCACGGCCTGCACCACGAGCGGCGCGCTCTCTCCCGCGATCCGGACGATTCCCTTCACCCGCAGGAGGTGGTCGCCGTGAATCTGCGTCATCGTCGCCAGCCAGAGGGCCAATCGCTCGAAGACCCCTTCTTGATGAGCGCGGCGTCGATGTTGACCTCGCTCATGTCGTTCACGCTCACGGCGACGCGGAGCCCCTGGCGATTCGCCAGGACGTGGTTGAGGAGGGTGGTCTTCCCGGCGCCCAGCATGCCAGAGAGGACGGTGACCGGGAGCCGTGCGTCAGGAGGCGTCATGATGGCGTCATCACGTGCAACCGCTTTGCGTTTATGTCAACGAGGACGTTTCGAATTGTTTGCCTAGCTCTTGCCCGCGCGCTAGACGAGATGGATGACCGATGTGCACGATGGGGAGCACCGACACGCCGCACATGAGCATGGAGGCTGCGCGTGTGCGCCGGTCGACCGCATGATCGGGTGCGCACTCCGTGCCTGGTCCCACGTAGGTACAGAGCAGCCTCAGGCCAAGCTCGTCGGTGTGGAACCGACGGCACGCGTCATCGGCGGCGAGCAGGAGCGCGACGACGATGCACTTCGGATCCGCCAGCCGCTGGTAGAGCCGCACCAGCTCGACGATGTCCTTCTCGAGCGCCCAACGAAGCTCCGCCGGTATGCAGCCCGCGACGAGCATCGCCAACCGGCTCGGTAGGTCGTCGTGAGCGCCCAGCTCGAGGCGCGACTCGAACGGGTCGCCGCGGGAAGCGAAGATCGCGAGCTCGCGCGCGGCGCTGTCATCCAGGCTACGGAGCCAGAGGCACGCGTTGACGTCTGGCTCGTGAATCCCGAGCAGCGTCTCGGGATCTCTCACGACCAACGTCCGGCACGGATAGGGAGCCTCATACGCTGCGCCCGTCTCCCGGAGCGCGCGGGACTGCTCGTTCATCCGCTACGCATAGCGACGCTCCTCCGCTATTGCAATCAACTTGCGTTACTGAAAACGATCGCGTTAGGGTGCCCCCATGCGTGACATCGTCCAGCTCGTCTCGACCGCCGGCACCGGCTACGCCTACGTAACGACCAAGAACAAGCGCACCATGCCCGGCAAGATCGAGAAGAAGAAGTTCGACCCGATCGCTCGCAAGCAAGTGCTCTTCGTCGAGAAGAAGATCTCCAAGGGATGAGCCTCTTCCCCCCTCGCGACAAGCGTCGCTCCGCCGCGTCGCGTCGCGCCGGGTCCGCGAGTGGGCGCGGGCGCTGCTCGGCGCAGCGGAGGACGACGGGGTCGTCGTCACGGAGCTCCGTTGCACGGAGCCAGGATGTCCTCCCCTGGAGACGATGATCGCGCACCTGCGACCGGGACAGGAGACGCGCAAGGCGACCATCCACAAGCCGATCGCCGAGCTCACGGAGGCCGACGTGCGCGCGGCCTTGCTCCGTCTGGCGCCGAGCTGAGCTACCCGAGCGCGCTACGAGCTACGACCGTTCGGGCGGATCGCTCAGCCCGAGGAACAGCGCGAGCCCCTGGTCGACCGCGGCCAGCTCGTCGTCCATGACGTTGCCGAAGACCCGGTGAATACGCCGCTTGTCGATCGATCGAAGGTGGTCGATGAGGGCGAACGAGGTCTTGGTCAGCCCGCTCGTTCCGCGAGCGAGCTCGGGGTAGAGTGAACCCTCGCCACGCGTCCCCGTGATGGGCACGACCGCGATGAGAGGAAAGCGCTGGCCGGCATTCACTGCGGGATCGCTCACGACGATGCACGGGCGGACGCCGCGCTGCTCGTGGCCGACCGTGGGATCCAGCACGACGAGGACGACAGCGCCGCGATCGACCTTCATGCCGACTCCTCCACCCACCCCTTGCCTTCGACCCAACGCACGGCCTTGCCGGCGCTGACATCGACGAGCCCCTCGTCGCCCAGCGGAAGGCTCGCGGCCCACTCAGAAAGCCCTGCCTCGGCCAGCTCGACGGCTTCCACGTGCGGGCGCCTGAGCGAGCGGAGCAGCCCCCGGCGGCGCCGACGGACGAGCTCGTGCTCCACGGCTTCCGTGATGAAGCGGCTGCGGTTGCGTTCGAAACGGTCGATGCTCTCGACCATCTCGATAGGCAAGGTCACGGTCACTCGCTCGGTCGTTGCCATCACCGCCCTCCAGTATGCTCAATAGTATGATCATACTCCCCGTGCCGCAAGGCGGCATCGACGCTGCGCTTGCCGCCCGAAGCTCGGCGCGATCGATCCGGCGACCGCATGCGAGCTCGCGCGGGCTTCGCCGCGGGGCTTGCCGTTGAACCCGGGCGACGAACTGAGTACGCCGCTCGGTATGGATACCGTGCCGCTGGACGCGAGTGATGTCACGGAGGCGCTCGACGACTTCTCCCCGCGCGATCTCGCGCATGGGCGGAGCTACTTCACCGAGGGACGCGTTCGCCAGCTGCGCAGGGTGGGCGAGGAACGTGCCGTCGCCCTCGTGCAAGGAACGGCTCGCACGCCCTATCGCGTGACCATCGAGGTCGACCGCGAGACGTGCGAGGTGTTCGTCCTCACGTGTTCGTGTCCTGTCGGAGAGCTTTGCAAGCACGGCGCCGCGGCGCTGATGGAGCTCCGCGCGCAGGTCGCGCGAGGGGCGTCGCCGTTCGACCCCACCATGCCTGCGCGCCGTGCCGTGACCGCGCGACGTGCGGCGGCAGCGCCGAGCCCGCCGCGGCTGGTGCGGCGCGCCGTGCAGCCTCCGAAGGTCGTGGCCAAGGTTCCGGTCGACCCACGGATCGACGCATGGCTGCAGCGCCTCACGGCGGCGGCGACGCACGACGGACAACAGCTCCCACGTGCAGCGACCGAGGAGCGGCTCCTGTACACGTTCATGCTGGGGCCGCGAGACCCGTCGGCGCTGTCCCTGCGCGTCGAGCGGGCCTCGGTCCTTGCCGACGGCTCGTTCGGACACCGAAGGATGACCGATCCGACGCGGATCGACTGGACGCGTGATCCCGTCGTCGGCCCCGGAGATCGCAGCATCGCGGCGCGCCTCGGCCCTCCCTCCCTGGGACATTTCCCGATCCGCGGCGAGTCCGGCGCGCGCCTCCTGTCGGACGCCGTCGCCACGGGACGCGGGTTCTTCGAGGCCACGCTCGAGACGTTCGTCCTCCTCGCGGAAGGGCCCGCGCGTCCGTCGGCGCTCACCTTCGTCTCGGACGCCCAGGGCTGGCAACGTCCTACGCTCGAGGTCGACAACGGAACGCTGCCGCTCGCGGTGTCACCGCCCTACTACCTCGACGTGTCCGCCGGGCTCGTGGGTCCGCTGCTGGTCGCGGGCGCCACGGAGCCCTTCGCCTCCACGTGGCTGCTCGGAGCGCCCTTCTCCCCCGAGGAGGCCGCGCATCTCGCGAAGAGCCTCGAGCATGCGAGGTTTCCGCGCCGTCTGCCGTCGCCACGCATTCGCCGGATACGCCAGATCGTCGCGACGCCGAGGACCGTCCTGCGAATGGAGTCGGGCAAGCTCGAATACACCGCCGAGGTCGCCGCGAAGGGAACCGACCCGGCGATCGAGCGACCGTGGGCCCGCGTCTTCTTCGACTACGGAGGCGAACGCGTAGACCCGGGCGCCCCCGAGCTCCCGCGCGTCACTGACGACGAGGTGATCACCGTGCGACGTCAGCCGCGCGAAGAGCACGACCAGCTCGATGCGCTGGTGAAGGCTGGTCTGCTGCCCGTTGGGCGGGTTCACTCTGGCCGCAGGGCCCCTGAGGGAGTCACTGGAACCTTCGCCAGGACCCCACCCTTCTCCTTCGCGCCGCGCGTCCTCGCTCTCGAGTCTCAAGGCGTGATCGTCGAGAAGGCAGAGGACTACGCGTTCGACACGGTGCTCGCCGAGGAGCTGGTCGTCGAGCTGGACGAGCTCCCCGCGTCGGTCGATCGGTTCGCCTTGTCCGTTGGCGTCCGCGTCGGGGAGGAGACGATTCCCGTCCTCCCGCTGCTCCTGGCCGCGCTGCAGGAGGACCTCACGGGAAACGAGGGGTCACTGATCGTCGCGCTGCCTGACGGGCGAGCGGTGGAGGTATCGGCGGCGCGCCTCGCCCCCTTGCGCGCGCTCCTCGTGGAGCTCGCGGCCGAGCGCGGTACGGGTGAGGTGTCGCGGCTGCGCGTCCTTGCGCTCGACCCGGCCGTCCTCGCGCGGAGTCCCGAGAGCTTGCTCGCGTTGCGAGCTGCTCTCTCGTCGCCCCGTCAGGTGGCCGTCCCGAAGGCCCTTCGCGCGAAGCTCCGCGACTATCAGCGCGCGGGCTTCGTGTGGTTGCTCGCGCGGCGGCGCGCCCGGTTGGGCGCGGTCCTCGCCGACGACATGGGCCTCGGGAAGACGATCCAGACGCTCGCGCTCTTGCTCGCGGAAGAGCGCGACGGGAAGCCGAGTCTCGTCGTGTGCCCGAAGAGCGTCCTCGGCAACTGGACGGCCGAGGCCGCCCGGTTTGCGCCGACGCTCGAGGTTCACGTGCACCATGGGCCAGATCGGGCGACCCGGACCTCCGGCATCGCGAGCGCGGACGTCGTGCTGACGACCTACGCCATCCTCGCGCGCGACGAGGAGCTGTTCACCACGCAGCGCTTCTCCACGGTGGTGCTCGACGAGGCGCAGACGATCAAGACGTCGAGCTCGACCTTCACGCGCGCCGCATGCGGTGTCGCTGCCGAGTTTCGTCTCGCGCTCTCTGGAACGCCCATGGAAAATCATCTGGGCGAGCTCTGGAGCGTGTTCCGCTTCGTGCTTCCCGAGCTCCTCGGAGCGTCGCGGACCTTCAGCCGTGCGTTCCGGAAGCCGATCGAGAAGGATGGCTCTGCACCGGCGCGACACGAGCTCGTCGCGCGACTGCAGCCATTCCTGCTGCGCCGCCGGAAAGAGCAGGTCGCGACCGAGCTCCCCGCGAAGACCGTGATCGTCGAGCACGTCGAGCTCGAGACTGCGCAGCGCGACGTGTACGAGACCGTTCGAGCCGCCATGGACGAACGGGTGAAGGAAGCGCTCGCCGACCGGGGGCTCGCCAGGTCCCAGATCATCGTCCTCGACGCGCTCCTGAAGCTTCGTCAGGCCGTCTGCGATCCTCGGCTCCTCCCTGCGAAGAGCGCACGGAAGGCTGGCTCGGCCAAGCTCGCGGCGCTCGTCAGCAAGCTCCGGGAGCTCGCGGCCGAGGGACGCCGCGTGCTGGTGTTTTCTCAGTTCGTGACGATGCTCGAGCTCGTCGAGAAGGAGCTCCGACGCGAGAAGATCGCTTATCTGATGCTCACGGGACAGACGGAGAACCGGGCCGAGCTCGTGGCGCGATTCCAACGCGGCGAAGCTCCGGTGTTCCTCCTGAGCCTCAAGGCGGGAGGGACGGGCCTCAACCTCACCGCCGCGGAGGTCGTCATCCACTACGACCCGTGGTGGAACCCCGCCGCAGAGGCGCAGGCGACCGATCGCGCGCACCGTATCGGACAGGGCAAGCCTGTCTTCGTCTACAAGCTCGTTGGCAAGGGGACGATCGAAGAGAAGATCCTGGCGCTCCAGGAGAAGAAGCAGGCGCTCTTCTCGAGCGTCCTCGACGACGGCGCCGGCGTGGCGAAGAAGCTGAGCGCGGACGACGTCGCGTTCCTGTTCGAACGCTGAAGGCTGATCTCGCGAAGGGCGGTGGTGACCGCCTTCGCGCGCAACTCGCTCGGCTTCGACGAGAGGGCGATGCCCGACCTCTTCGCGTCGAAGCGCGATCTCACGCTGCGCGGTGGGGCCGGAGAAGACTGTCTCGTCGCTGCGCGCGTTCGGCAGGTTCGGAGATCAGGCGATGGTCAGCCGGCGCTTCCCTTCGAAGCTCACGCACTCTTGTTCGCAGGAGCGTCGAGCGTGAGCATGAGCCGGCGCGCGCCGGCGCCTTCGATGCTTGAGCGGCGGCGAGAAGAAGCGGGTCGCGCTCGCGGGGTTGCTCGCTTACGAGCCTCGGGTCCTTGGTCTTCGACGAGCCGACGAGCGGCCTCGATCCTCGAGCTCGGCGGCAGTTCATCGAGCTCCTGCTCGGTCTCTCGGCGACGTGCCTCTTCGCCACTCACGATCTCGCCCTGGTCGCCGAGACATGCTCTCGCACCATCGTGCTCGACGGAGGGAGCGTCGTCGCTGACGGCCCGACGAGCGCGGTGCTCTTCGACGACGAGCTGATGTGCGCGCACGGTCTCGAGCGACCGCGACGCGATCTCGCCGCGCGCCTTCTACCTGAATGGCCGGTCGGCAGAGCTCGATGAGGTCGGCGTCCTCCGCGAGGCGGTACGGACGCATCGTCGCATGCTGTGCCTTCGCCACGCTCCTCGCCTTGCTCACGGTCGTTCCGTCGGCATCGGCCCACCCCGCCGGGTTCACGTCGGTGAGTCGCTACATCGCCGTGGTGTGCGAGGCAGAGGCGCGCGCATCGCGTACATCCTCGACTTCGCGGAGATGCCCTCGGTCGCCGAGCTCGACCAGCTCGATGCGGACCACGATGGCGCCGCGACACCAGACGAACTAGTGGTGGTCGGCGGTTCGAGGGGGCAGGCGGCAGCGGCGCTTGCCTATGGCAGCGGTCGAGACGTGCCGCGCGTCGACGATGGGCTATTCACGTTCCGGCTGCGGCGCACCGCTACCAACACCTCACGTTCGGTGGCCGGCCGGCCGGCCGTCGTCGTCGTCGTCGTCGTCGAGCGACTCGCTCGCGTGTCGCGCGCGATCAAGGAATCGAGCGGAAGCTGGACGTTCTCCGCCCTCGCCGTCATCATGGCGCTCGGTCTCGGGGCCGCACACGCTCTGTCCCCTGGGCACGGGAAGACTCTTGCCGCCGCGTACCTCGTCGGTCGCCGCGCGCGACCGCGCCAAGCCCTCGTCTTCGGCACGACGGTGACCGTCGCTCACACCGCTGTCGTGTTCCTCGTCGGTGGCCTGGCGGTCACCATCGAGAGGAGCGTCGGTTCGGATCGACTTCTCCGCGTGTTCGAGCTCGGAGCGGCGGTTTCGGTGCTGATGCTCGGCGCCGTCCAGCTCACGCGACGGTGGCGGGACACTGCGATCGGTGAGGCAGACCATGAACACCCATGGACCGAGGAGACTTCGAGCGACGGCATGCAAACGGTCGTGGCGCTCGCCACTGGCATCAGGCTTGATGCCGTGCCCTTCCGCGATCGCCATCTTGCTCACCGCCATCGCCCTTCACCGCTACGCCTTCGGTCTGCTCCTGGTGCTCGCCTTATCCCTCGGGGTTGCTGCGACCCTGACCGTGGTGGGGCTCGTCGTCGTCATCGCGCGCAGCCTGGTGGACCGGATGCCCAAGGCTCGGCCGGTGGTGCGCTGGCTGCCCGTCCTGTCCTCGGCCTGCGTCCTCATGATCGGTGTGCTTCTTTGCGCCGCCGCGCTTTCGACGTGAGACGCACGACGTCCGCGCCGGCTGATCAATTCTCGTGGTACGCGTACCTCCTCGGCTCGTAGTCGCGCCAGACCATGGCGACCTTCTTGTCGCCGATCGGCAGCGCGGTCTCGACGCGGAGCACGACGCCCACTCGCATCCACGGGGTCTCCGCGACGAAGTGCGAGCACTTGCCGTCGGCTTCGTTCGCGGGCGCTCGTGAGCGGGAGCACACGAGAACGGGACCGTGACCTCGTCACCGTCGCCCACGCGCGCGACGGCCTCGAGCTCCTTCACATCGAGCGCGTACGGGCCGTCCTTGTCCTCGACGAACACGTCGAGCTCGTTGCCGTCCTTCGCGGAGAGGTGCGACGTGAGCAGCGCGTTGTACTTGCCGCCCGAGGCCAGGAGCGTCTTGCCGCGCGCATGATTGTGGTCACCCGGGTCGTGCGCGTGCGGAGCGCCCCCCGTGGTCGTGGTCTTGGGAGGAGAAGAAGCAGGAGCCGAGCAGCCGACCGCGAATGCGGCAACGATGGCGAGACATGCAGGGGTCCCCCGACGGGGCGTCGCAAACACGTTCATTTCTTCCTCCGACCGACCTACGAACAGCCGAGGCTCACGGATCGGCCGACATCCCTAGAGCCCAGCCGATCCACGTCCGACGCAGCGGCGTCGGGAACGAGATGCCGGGGGAGCCCAACGCGACCAACCTACCCGGTCAGGTAGCGCTCGTAACACGAGTATTCCGTTCCGTGCTACGAACCCCGGCAGTGTTCGGTCGTTCGCGCTTGGCCACGCTTCTGCTGACGAGCGCCCTCGTGGCGTCGTCTACACCGGCGCTCGCGCACGACATCCTTGCTCCCCGGCCGAAGTCGCAGCCGGCCCCCGCGTGGCCGCAAGGGAGACAGGACACGCACGACGTCGTCGTCCCGGTGCTCATCACGGTGGGTGAAGACGGTCGTGTGACCGCCGCCGCGATCGAGAGCGCTGTCAGCCCAGAGCTCGACGCGTCGGCCGTCGACTGCGTGAGGTCGTGGACCTTCGAGCCCGCGCTCCGCGACGGCAAGCCGGTCGCCGCGCGCATCCGCAGCGTCGTCCGCTTCGTCGGCGTGCCGGCGCCCGTGGCGCCCCCAGCCTCCGCCGTGCCGGTGGCCGCGGCCGCGGTCGGCGCAACCTCCGACCCCACCGGCGGAAAGATCGAGACGGTGCGCATCACCGGCACCACTCCGCCGCGCAGCGCGTCCGAGGTGGTGCGTGGCCGCGACATCATCGCCGCTGCCCCGCACCGCACGGCGAGTGACGTGCTCAACGTCGTCCCCGGCGTGTTCGTCACGCAGCACAGCGGTGAAGGCAAGGCGCACCAGATCTTCCTCCGCGGCTTCGACGCGGTGCACGGTCAGGACGTCGAGCTTTGGGTCGGCGGGATTCCGATCAACGAGGTCTCGAACATCCACGGGCAAGGCTACGCGGACCTGCACTTCGCGATGCCCGAGGTCATTCGCGACGTCACCTCGACCCCCGGCACCTACGATCCGCGGCAAGGCGATTTCGCCGTCGCGGGCAGCGTTCGCATGCGCCTCGGATACGCCGAACCTGGCGGCACGATCAAGGGCACGGCCGGCAGCTTCGGCGCGAAGCGGCTCTTCATGGCCTACCACCCGAAGGACGCCTCCGAGGAGACCTTCGCCGCGTTCGAGGAGTACTCGACCGACGGCTTCGGCCCGAACCGCGCGGCGCGCCGCGGCTCGCTCATCGCGCAGGCCACGCACGACTTCGGCGACGGCCTCGCGATCCGCGTGCTCGGCTCGACGTACACGGGCCGGTTCGACTCCGCGGGCGTCGTCGTCGCCTCCGACGTCGAGTCGGGTCGCGTCGACCGCTACGCCGTTCTGGATCCGAAGCAGGGCGGCTTCTCGACCCGGCATCAGGTCCTGACCGAGCTGCACAAGGACGACGAGTCCTCGCGATGGAGCATCGCGCCGTTCATCGCGTTCCGCACGCTGCACCTTCGGCAGAACTTCACCGGCTACTTCATCGACACGCAGCGCGGCGGCAAGCCGAACCTCGACAGCGACAACACCCAGCAGCTGAACGAGAGCATCACCGCGGGCCTCACCGCCTCCTACAAGAAGGCCGTCGACTGGCTCTCCAAGAAGGACAGCCTCGAGCTCGGCGTCTACGGGCGGCACGACATCATCGAGCAATCGCAGCGCCGGCTGTCGGACGTGAACGATCTCCCCACCCAGACGCTCGTCGATGCGGCGGTGCAGGGCACCGACGTCGCCGGCTACGTCGACGCCTCCGTCTACCCTTTCCCGCGGCTCGCCATCCGCGGTGGCTTCCGCATGGATGCGCTCTCGTACGCCGCGCAAGATCGCGTGCTGGCGAGCGGTCAGACCGTCCCGGCGCAGGGGCGCGCCGCGCAGGGCGCGCACCTCGGCAAGAAGGCGACGATCGACTACGCCGTCATCTCGCGCGTTCATCTCCTCGCGAGCTACGGCGAGGGCTTTCGATCGCCGCAGGCTCGGAGCCTCGCCCAGGGCGAGCGGACGTTCTTCACCGAGGTCACGAGCTACGAGCTCGGCGCACGCTACAACGACGGCCGGGGGCTCTCCGGCTCGATCGCCGGGTTCTATACGGATCTCAGCCAGGATCTCGTGTTCGACCCGGCCACCGCCCGGAACGAGAAGGTCCCCGGCACCGCCCGCCGTGGCCTGGCTGCCGAGCTCACCGCGAAGGGAGGAGACCTGCTCCTGCTCTCGAGCAGCGCCACGTACACCCACGCGGAGTTCACCGGCAGCGACCAGAACTTCTCGAAGGGCGATCTCCTCCCGTACGTGCCGCAGCTCGTGCTGCGCTCCGACGTCGTCGTCAGGCACACGCTCGCCCATTTCTTCGGCCGCGACCTCGACGGTCGAGTCGGCGCCGGCGTCGAGGGGCTCGAGTCACGCCCGCTCCCCTACAAGGAGAGCGGCCAGAACGTGTTCCTCGTCGACATGTCTGCCGGCCTGCGCCTGAAGGAGGTCGAGCTCGGGCTCGACGTGTTCAACCTCCTCGATTCGCAGTGGTACGACGGCCAGTTCGTCTTCGCCTCGAACTTCTCACGCGCGCAGAACCCGCAGCGCGTGCCGTTTCGTCACGTCACCATCGGCCCCCCCCGAACGATCTTCGCTTCACTCACGCTCTACCTCTGAGCGCACCCCAAGGAAGAACCATGAGAACCTCCACGCGCATCCTCGCGCTCTCGGCGACCATCGCAGCTCTTGGCCTCGTCGCCACGCTGCCCAGCGCATGCGGCAGCTCGGACAGCTCGGGCGGCACGTCGGGCAAACGAATCGCGCTCACCGTCAAGGTCGCCGCGTCGCCCGAGGCCTCGGTGCCGTTCAACAACTCGATGGGCTGGAGCATCTCGCTCTCCAAGGCGATGATCGCGACGGGCGCGCTCTACTACTACGACGGCGCCACGATCTTCTCGCTCAACGCGCCGCCCACGAGGTCCCCGGGCCAGCGCCTCTGGGAGACCTTCGTCGAGAAGAGCGCGTTCGCGCACCCCGGCCACTACATCCCCGGGAACGCGAAGGGCGAGTACCTGACCCCGTCCAGCGCCGACCTGAAGACCGAGACGGTCCTCGGCCAGGGCGACGGCGTCTCGGGGCTGGTGCGCTCCGCGACCTTCTCGTTCCAGGCCCCCGCTGCCGGCCCCCATGCTGCCGAGCTGGGCAATCATGTCGTCGTGCTCGAGGGCACCGCCACCAAGGGCGCCGAGACCAGGGTGTTTCGCGCCGAGCTCGACCCCGCCGACGTCGTGAACACGAAGAATGCAACCGCGATCGAGGGTTGTCCGTTTCAGGAGACGGACATGGAGGCCGACGGCGTGGTGACGATCACCATCAAGCTCACCCAGTGGTTCGATCAGGTGGAGTTCGACGGGGTCCCGAGCAGCACCGACGGCAAGCCCGTCGCCATTCCGACGACCTCCATCGGGCGCAACGAGCTCGTTCGCGGCGTGAAGGAAGGCCTCGGCTACAGCTTCGCCTACGCGCCCAAGTGACGTGTCGCACGCGACCTCCCGACGCGTGTCATGGTCCCACGTAATCGTGCCACCACAGTGGCACGATTTGACTGGCACGTGTTACCCTGCCGCCCGCGGGACGATCGACGTCCGCCCACCGCACTTGGAGTCAACGATGAGAACGCTTCTTGGTATCGCCTTCGTCATGGCCGTCGCCGCCTGTTCGAGCAGCTCCGACACGTCCGGAAGTGGAACGGTCACGTTCACGACCTACGGTGAGGACTTCATCGAGCAAGAGATCCCGGCGAGCGCGGTGGAGGACGGCTGGACGATCAAGTACGAGCGGTTCCTCGTGACATTCCACGACATCCAGGTGGCCGACGGCGAGGCCGCGCCCGTCGCGACGCTCCCGGTGTCGAAGCTCTTCGACAACCACGTCCCCGGCGACAAGAAGATCGTCGACTTCCCGTCGCTGCCCGCGAAGGCCTTCACGCACGTCAGCTACCGCATCGCTCCGGCCGTCGCGGCGACGACGCTCGGCGACGGCGTGACCGAGGCCGACAAGACCCTGATGGTGACGAACGGGTACGCCCTCTACGTCGAGGCCACGGCGACCAAGGCGGCCGTGACGAAGAAGTACAAGTGGGGCTTCAAGCTCAACACGCTCTACGATCAGTGCAAGGGCGACGTCTCCGGCAAGGAGACGGATGGCGCGGTCGTCACGAACGGCGGCACCGACACGATCCAGCTCACCACGCACGGCGACCACCTGTATTACGACGACCTCCAGGCGAAGGAGGCGAAGGTTCGCTTCGACAACATCGCCGCGGCTGACGTGAACAACGACGGCGAGGTCACGCTCGAGGAGCTCGCTACGGTCAAGCTCGCGGCCATCCCGACGGCGAACGGTCCTTACGGTACCGGCAGCGCGGCGGGCATCAACAACCTGCGCGAGTTCGTCGAGGCGCTCTCGCGCACGGTCGGCCACTATCGCGGCGAAGGCGAGTGCATCGCGAGCGCGAAGTAGCCCAGCGACGCGCACCGCACGAACGTGGCGGGGCACTTCGTGCAGCTGACCTCGGACGCCGGCACCCACCTCATGAGTGGCACGCCGAGGCCTTTTCGTGCTACGCTCTGAAAATGGGCGGCGGGGGCTCCTCCAAAAGGAAACCGAACTGTTGGTCCGCGCTCCTGCCGCCGAGTCCTTTCCGAGCCGAGGTCGCGCGCGCTACGGAACGACCTCGAAGATGTCCGCGTCGGGCAGCTGCATCACTTCGCGTCCCGCGGCGGCGAGGCGCTCTCTCGGCACGTCGAGGAAGCGCGCGGCGAAGGCCTTCGTCATGCGCAACGTGACGGACTCACGCGTCGAGCGGCGCCGATACATCGTGTGCGTCTCGGGCCCGGGCGCGTCGGCGATGCTGAGGTTCAGCTTGCCGAGGCTTGCTCCGGTGGCCGCGGCGGCGCCGTCGGCGATGCAGGCGCACTGCACCTCTCGAGGGGAGTAGTGCGTGACCTCGAGATCGAAGCTGCCCCGCGGTAGGCCGTGCGCATGCAGCGCGGCCTCGCCCATCCGATAGCCGGCCACCGCCCAGGGACCTGCGCCGCCTGAACGGACCTGACCTCGGCGAGGCGCGCGTCCGACGTCGCGGCGCCGCCGCCACACGCGGCGAGGACGATGAGGCACGCGGCCGATGCGGCGCGCGCGGCCGCTCGCCTCATTGCGGGGTCCACTGCGGGTTCACGCCGAAGAACCCGTGCACGAACGCGATCTGGTAACCGACGTAGATGCCGAGGCCGACACTCAGCAGACCGGACGCGACGCCGATGAAGCGGTGCACGCGCTTGAAGCGCCCCGTCGTGAGGACGAGCGGTGCAGCCAGCGCCGTGGTGACGAGGCCCATGCCGGCGATCGTACCGACGCCGAACACGAGGAGGTAGGCGATCGCCGTCGTCGCGCTGCGTACCGTGCTCAGCACGAGCAACGCGACGGCCGCGGAGCCCGCGAGGCCGTGCACGACACCGACGACGAGCGGACGCACGACGCGCGACGCGCTGAGACGACCGAGGCTGGCGTCGAGCCACCCCCGAGGCTGGGCGGGCGTCACGTCGTCGTGGCCATGGTCATGCCCTCCGTCTCGCGTCTGGAGGCGCTCCTCACGGAGGATGCTCCGGATGCTGATCGCGCCGAGAGCGACGAGCATGAGCGCCACGAAGAGCTCCATGCCGAGCCCCATGCGGGGCGAGATGACGACGCCGAAGATCACCATCATCCCACCCACGCCCAGGATCGTCGCGGTGTGTCCGACGCCCCAGGCGAGCCCCATCGGCGCGGCTCCACGCAGCGTGCGTTCGCGGCTCACGATCGTCGACACCGCGACCACGTGATCGGCGTCCGTCGCATGGCGCATCCCCAGGAAGAAGCCGAGGACGAGGATGGATGCGAGGCTCATCGGGAACCCCCATGGTGTAGCACGAACGAGGGCGTTCGTGCTCCTTGGGAGAAGCTGAGGAGGAGCTTCTCGGGGCGCGCGGCAGGACGCCTGCGGCGAGGGCTGGCATCGGGCGGGCGGACGGTCGGATTCGAGCGACCCTCCGCGACCACCATGACGCCATCACGATGTGGCACGAATACCACCTATCGTGTCACGCGCAAATTCACCGCGCGCGAGCCGGGCGCTTGCGAGCCGGGGTTGCAGATGCGTGGGAGTGAGAGTGAGCGGCCTCGTCGTGGCTGTGGCCGTGGTCCCCGTCGTGGTGATGGTGCCCGCCCTCGTGCTCGTGCTCATGGAGATGGACGTGAAGCCGGTCGGCCGTCGTCTTGCCGGCGGCGATCATCTCGATGCCGCCGTGCTTCACGCCGCGTGTCGCAAAGACGCGCTCGGCAAAGGTCCGCAGCTCCTCGGCCGGTCCCTGGAGGACGATCACCTCGAGGCAGTGCGCCTTGTCCAGGTGAACGTGCAGGCTCGAACGCACCTTCCCGCCCAGCACGTGCTGGAGCTCGTTCAGGCTCTCGGTGAGGTCCCGGACATGATGATCGTAGACGATGGTCACGGTGGCGACCGCATCGCCTCCGCTCGCCACCTCCTGACGTGTCACCTCCGCGCGTGCGAGGTCGCGAAGCAGCTCCGAGCGCGTGCTCCCGCGCTTCTTCACGAGCGCATCGAATGCGCGCAAGAGAGAGCCTTCCATGGCAACCCCAAACCTCACCAGCTCGTCACGCTTGGCCATTTCGCGAGCATACCTGACCGAAGCTCGAGCGGTGCGCGGGGCGCGACGTTTCGCCACGCGCGGGAGGGCCGCGCGATGCCTACGATCATCCCATGCTTCGTATGGTTCGGCGTTGTCGGCGAGGCGTCGCCGTGTTCGCCACGCTCATGCTCTTGCGCTCGAGCGCGCTCGCCCAGTCGCCGCCGAGCGCGAAGGCCCTCGAGTCGAGGCTCTACGCGCCGTGCTGCTACAACGGAACGCTCGACATCCACGACTCCGAGCTGGCACGGGAGCTCCGCAAGGAGATCGATGGCCGGATCGCGCGCGGCGACACCGTCGAGGTGATCCAGACCGACTTCGTCGCGAGGTACGGAGAGAAGGTGCTCGCCGCGCGAAGCGACAGGCCCGCTCGGATGACGGGAACACTGGTCTTCCTGCTCATGCTCGTGGCCGCCGGGGGCCTCGCCCTTGCGCTCCGACGATGGACTCGAACGGAGCCGTCGGTCGCGCGCGGGGAGGACCAATCCGCGCTGCCAGCGGTTCAGGACGAGCTCGACGCGCGGGTGGATGCCGAGCTCGCGGATCTGGAGGGCTGAGCGCCGGAACCGACCGCAGCACCGACGGGGCTGCAGGTGCGAGCTCACTCGCCGCGCGAGAGGACGTTGACGAGGCAGCCGATGGTGCCGTGCTGTGCGTACACGTCCTGCACCGCGACGGGGATGACGCGCCAGCCGAGCCCTTCGTAGACGGCGCGGGCGGCGGCGTCGATCGCGGGGACGCCGAAGCGCGGGACCCATGCCGTCTTCCGCCCGGCGCGCGTCTCGTAGACGCCGTTCGTGTAGGCGAAGTACGTCTTGTCGTCGAACGGCACCGTGGGGATGCGCACCACGCGTAGACCAGCGGCCGCGAGATCGGTCGCGGCGCGGTCGAAGCGGGCGATGGTCACTCGGGAGAAGTCGGCCTCGAGCGGCCGTCCCGTCTCCGGGCTCGTCTGCTCGGCGACGAACCGATCGCCGACCAGGCGTGCGCCGGCCGCCGGGTCGCCGACGAGCGCGACACCGCCGGCGAGCAGCGCCATGTACATCGACATGTGATGCCGCGGTACGTCGCCGACCTCCGAGCCGAGCATGACGACCTCTCGGCCGAGCACCGCCTTCATGCGCTCCCGCAGCTCCGCGGGAGAACGAAACCCGCGCGCGCGGTTGCGCGCGAAGAGGTTCACGTCGAAGAAGATGCGGTCACCCGTCACCGCGAAATCACCTGCATCGAAGGCGATCGGCACCTGCCTCACGTTGAGCTCGTCCGGGACCGCGGCAGCGAGGGCCGGCACGACGTCCCAGTCTCCGGGACGCGAGCCCTCCCACGCCGCCCTCGGACGCGGCGGGATCACGAGCTCGGTCCTCACTCCAGCTCCGGCGGCGTTCGGCGAGAGCACGAGCGCACGGTCCTTCGACCAGATGCCGAGGGGGGTCGAGACCTCGACCATGCGCATCGGGTTCGCCAGGCCGAGCGGCGCGAGGAATGCCTCCAGGCGGGCGCGATCCTGCCGCCGCACGACGAAGAGCAGACGCGTCTCCGGCGCGAGCGTGGTCAGGAAATCGTGATAGGTCGCGCGAAACGTCGGCTCTAGCTCCACGACATAGTGCATGACGACCTCACGCAATGGCCCGGCGTCGTCCGCGACGACGCGCCCCGAGAGCGAGGGCGTCGCCGCCGTGACGGCGAGCGCGGGTTCCGCTACGCGATGGCCACGCGCGAGCACGATGGCGACCGACGACAGGAGTCCGATGAGGATGCCGAGCGCGGAGACCGAGCGATTCGTCGTGCGCGTCACGGCATCGCGTAGCTGGCGGGCCGCGCGAAGCCGTTGTCCGCCGGAGGCGCGGCCGTCGCGCCCTTAGGAAGCGGCGTGAGGTACTCGACGTCGAAGCTCATGAACGTTCGGTGCGCGAGGGGATCGGGCTCGCCCGACTCCAGCATCCGGCCCTGGGCCTGCATGGCCATGGCGCGCGTGCGGTGTCCGGCGGTGATCTTCACGCCCAGTGATTCCGGGAGACGGACGCCGATCGTCCTCTTCTCGTGCGGTCCGAGCGCGATCTTCTGGTTGCGGAGCAGCGCCGCGCGCCCGGAGGGTCCGACGCGCGCATCGAGCATGGTCTCGGTGGCCATCGCGCGCTCCTCGACCACGCAGCTCGCGGGGTGGTCGGACTTGTTCTCGAGCGTGCGCACGAGCGTCCAGCCTCCAGGAACGCTCCCGTCGGCGACGAGCTCTCCGTGGACCACGATGTCGCCGAATTTCATCCCCTCCTCTTCCCACTCTCCCTGCCGGTCGCTGTCCGCGATCGGGTCGGCGTGGGTCGTGCGAGGGAGTGCGAGCGTCAGGACGACGGCCGCCGTGCCGGCCGCAAGGACGGCCACTTTTGCGAGTTCTCGGGTTCGAATGGGCATGACTCTGCTCCCGGCCGCTCGGGGGGGTCCCGTGCGGTCTCGGCAGTCGTCGTGCGGGCGAGCCGGAGTGTGACCGAGCTCGCGTTCGTCAGGTGCGCGTTCGTCAGGACGAGGATGAGGATGAGGATGAGGACGAGGACGAGGACGAGCCGGCGATGTCGGCGGTGCTCGTCTTGATCGTCGCGGCGATCCGGTCGATCGGGAGATCGTTGTCGTCGTACCCGAACGGGTCCTCGATCTCGACGCCGATCTCGTCGATGCCGAAGAGGGCGAACGCGAAGATCGCGGCCGCGATGGGCGTGTAGCCCTTCATCGCATCGACGATCGCGAATGGCACCGTGAAGCAGAACAGCGTGACGAACAGCTTGATGTGCTGCGCGTACGCGAACGGGATCGGCGTGCGCACGATGCGCTCGCAGCCGCTGTGGTAGTCGACCAGCGCGGTGAGGTTCGTGTCCATCGCGAAGAGGCGTGCGTCGGTGATCTTGCCCTCGCGGGCCAGGCGGTCGATGCGCGCCGTGATCCACGTCAGCACCACGCTCGCGCGCGTCTTCACCGGCTCGAGCTTCGTGCGCTCCTCGGCGGTGAGAAGATCGCCCAGGGCGGCGAGGTCCTTCTCGTCGCGGAGCCCCTGCATCGCGACGGCGAAGAACGTGTTGAGCAACCGGACGGAGACGTCGACGTCGGGCCGCGAGTCTCCCGGCACGAAGGCCACGAGCTGCCGCGCGAGGTCGCGGGTGCGATTGACCATGCCGCCGAGGAGCTTGCGCCCCTCCCACCACCGGTCGAACGACGCGTTGGTCCGGAACACCAGGAGCAGACCGAGCGCCACGCCGATCATCGTGTGGGCGACCGCGGGCGTGTGGAACTGGTTGTGCTCGTAGAGGTACGAGGCGAGGCCGCCGAGACCTGCAGCGATGAGCATGCGGGGGACGACCCGGGGCCCGACCGAGCCCCGCACGCGAATCACCACTCCGAACCAGGATTTTGCGTCGTAGTCGATCATGAAGTTCCGGCAGTCTGGAGGCGTCGGCAAGATACCCGACTCGCGGCGAAATTGGCGCGAGCTGTGCCCGAAACCCGACACGCCGTAGGTCTTGGCAAGCGGTGGGGTCACGACTACGAATGCAGGCGTGAGTCGCTATCTCGTCACCGGGTCCACGGGCTTTCTCGGCCGCCATCTCGTCGCCGCGCTGCGGACGCAGGGGCATGACGTGGTCGCCCTCGTCCGGAGCATCTCTGGCGCTGCCACCGGCGACGCTCACGTCATCGCGGTTCGCGGCGACGTTCTGGACAAGGCGAGCATCGAGCAAGCGGCTGCGGGGTGCGACGGCGTCTTCCACTGCGCGGGCAAGGTCTCACGTCGCGCCGAGGACGCCGAGGAGCTCCAGCGCATCCACGTCGAGGGAACGAAGAACGTCCTCGACGCGTGCATCGCGAAGAACGTCCCTCGCGCGGTCGTCGCGTCGACGAGCGGCACCGTGGCCGTGAGCGACGACCCCGACCGGATCGCGACCGAGGAGGACGAGGCGCCCATCGGGCTTCTGAACCGCTGGCCTTACTACCGCGCGAAGCTCTTCGCCGAGAAGGCGGCCTTCGAGCGCCACGGTGCGGCGCTTCCGAACGGCGGCGCCTTCGAGGTGGTCTGCGTGAACCCCACGCTGCTGCTCGGGCCCGGTGACGTGAACGGCTCGTCCACCGAGGACGTGCGCCTGTTCCTCGAGCGGAAGATCCCCGCCGTCCCACCGGGAGGCATCTCGTTCGTCGACGCACGCGACGCCGCCGAGGGCATGCGCCTCGCGATGGAGAAGGGCATCTCCGGTCGTCGCTATCTCCTCGGCGCGTGCAACCTCACGCTCCGCGAATTCTTCGCACGGCTCGAGCGTGTCTCGGGCGTGCGTGCACCGCTCATCCCGATGATCCGCAACAAGCACGCGGCCGACTTCGCCTCCGCCGGCGCGAAGATGCTCGAGCGACTCACGACGCGCCTCGGCGTGCCCATGCCCGTCGACCCGATCAGCCTCGATATGGCGCACTTCTACTGGTACCTCGACGCGTCGCTCGCCGAGAACGAGCTCGGCTGGGAGCCGCGCGACCCGACCGAGACGCTCGCCGACACCGTGAAGGACCTCACTGATCGCGGCGTCGTCTGGCCGGACACGAGCATGTCGTCCGTCGCCTCGTCGGTCGTCGGTCCGCTCATCGGCCGCGTCATGTCGAAGGGCAGCTCGTCAGGAGAGACGCTGTCGTGAAGCCGCTCCTCGTCGTCAATCCGACCTCCGGAGGCGGCGCGACGGGGCGGACCTTCGGCGCGATGAGAGGGACCATCGAGCGTGCGCTCGGTCCCGTCGAGGTCGCCATGACGGAGCGCCCGGGGCACGCGCACGATCTCGCGCGCGAGGGCGCGCTCGCAGGGCACCCGCTGGTGATCGCCGTCGGGGGTGACGGGACGCTCCACGAGGTCGTCAACGGCCTCATGCAGGCGAAGGCCGGCGCCTACGGCACCAAGGGCGACGAGACGCGCATCGGGCTGATCGCGCAGGGCACCGGCGGAGACTTTCGCAAGGCGCTCGACCTCGAGCATCGGCTCGACAAGTACCTCGAGGCGCTGAGGAGCGGCCGTGAGCGGCCGCTCGACGTCGGCAAGTTCACCGGCGGCGGCAAGACCGGTCACTACTTCGTCAACATCCTCTCCGTCGGCATGGGCGGGCTCGTCGACCGCTACGTCGCGGACGCCTCGCGCATGCTCGGCGGCACCGTCGCGTACTTCGGCGCATCGCTGAAGGCGCTCGTCAACGCGAAGCTCGGCCACGTGAAGTGCACCGTCACCCACGAGGGCAAGACGGAGGAGCACCAGCTCCGCTCGTTCATGATCGCCATCTGCAACGGCCGCTATTTCGGCAGCGGAATGAAGATCGCCCCGATGGCCGAGATCGACGACGGCGCGCTCGACCTCGTCGCCCTCGGCGCCACCTCGAAGCTCGGCTTCGCGATGAATTCTCGCGGGGTCTACACCGGAGCGCACATCGGCCAGCCCGGCACGGTGCATCTCTGCGGACAGAAGATCACCCTCGACCTCGCCAACGAGGACGCCCGCGACATGTTTCTCCTCGACGTGGACGGCGAGCCGATGGGTAGTTTGCCGCTTACGGTCGAGGTCGTCCCGAAGGCGCTCATCCTGCGCGCATAGCTCGAGGACGCATGACCACGCAGAGACCCACGCCCGACGGCGCCCTCGAGCCGCCCCCCTTCGGGAGCACCTCGAGGTTCGAGGTGCTGACGCGCCTCGGGCGTGGCGCGAGCGGAGTCGTCTATCGCGTACGCGACCGCGAGACGGGTCACGAGCTGGCACTGAAGACGCTCTCCGCGCCCGATGCGAACGAGGCGTATCACCTGAAGGCGGAGTTCCGCTCTCTCGCGCAGATCTCGCATCCGAACCTGGTGCAGCTCGAGGAGCTCTTTGCCTCGAACAGCGAGTGCTTCTTCACGATGGAGCTCCTCCAGGGCGCCACCTTCGCCGACTTCGCGACCGCCGTGGCAGGTCCCCCGACCGCACGGGTGTGGAGCGAGGAGGCGCTCGAGCGCCTCACGGACCTCGTCCTCCAGCTCGTCACGGGCATCTCTGCGCTCCACACGGCAGGCAAGCTGCATCGCGACATCAAGCCGACGAACGTGATGGTGACCGACGAAGGGCGCGCCGTGCTCGTCGACTTCGGCCTCTGCAGCGAGCTTCGTCTCGCGGAGCGCGCACGCGGCCATCTCGTCGGGACGCTCCTCTACATGGCACCCGAGCAAGCCTGGGGAAAACCGCTGACCCCCGCGGCCGACTGGTACGGGCTCGGTGCGATCCTCTACGAGGCGCTCGCGGGAAGCCTTCCCTTCGTGAGCTCCGGTGAGGCAAGCGGCTCTCGCATCCTCCTCGACAAGGACGTGCCGCCGCCCGTCCCGCAGAGCGGCGGCGCGCTCGCGGAGCTCGCAGCGGCGCTCCTTCACCCCGAGCCCTCACGGCGCCCGGGGCCCACGGTGATCCTCGCGGCGCTTCGAGCAGAGGATGAAACCCCGCATTCGCACCGTGAGCTGCGCGCGCCTCGGCCCGCTCTGTTCGTCGGCCGCGAGGCCGAGCTCGCCGTGCTCGGCACCGCCCTCGACGAGGTCGAGCAAGGCAGGCCGGCGGTCGTCGACGTCCGCGGCGCGTCCGGCATGGGAAAGACGGAGCTCGTCGAGCGATTCGTCACGAGCCTCCGCACGCAGCACGCGCCTGTCGTGCTCCGAGGGCGTTGCCACCCGCAGGAGTCGGTCTCGTACAACGGGTTCGACGGCATCATCGACGAGCTCAGCGAGTGGCTTCGCGACCTCGACGACTCCGCCATCGCCGAGCTCCTTCCGGCCGACGTCGGCGCGCTCCGCGCGCTCTTTCCCGTCCTCGGTCGGATCCCCTCGATCGCTCGCCATGCCGCGGCAGAGCAGACGACCGAGCCGTTCACGCTTCGCCAGCGCGCCTTCCGCGCGCTCCGCGAGCTCCTCGCCAAGCTCGGTGAGCTCCGCACCGTGGTGCTCACGATCGACGACCTGCAGTGGGGCGGCGCCGACACCGCGGCCCTGCTCACCGAGGTCTTCCGCGCGCCACACATGCCGCGCGTGCTGCTCGTTCTCGCGTACCGAGGCGACGACGAGGCTTCGTCGTCCCTCCTCGACCTCGTGCGAGGACGCGGCAGCGACCTCCTCGACTCGGTCCACCAGGTCTCGCTCGGGCCCATCGCGCCCGCGGCATGCTACGAGCTCGCCGCAAACCTCCTCGGCTCCGAGTCCCCCGAGGCGAAGCTCATGGGCGAGCGACTCGCGGACGAGGCCGGCGGGCACCCGCTCTACCTGCGCGAGCTCGCGCTCGCTGCCACGGAGGCGCTCGACGCGGGAACCATCAGCGAAGGTACGCCGCCGGACCTCCGCATCCTGCTCGAGCAGCGCATCGATCGCCTCGACACCGACGAGCGACGCCTCGTCGACCTCGCGTCGACCGCCGGAAGGCCCGTTCAGCGACGCATCATCCTCGCGGCGGCAGGGCCCGGGGAGCGCGGCCGCCAGCTCGTCACACGCCTCGCGCGCCAGCGGCTTCTCCGCGAGACGATCTCGGGCGGCGAGCCCGCGGTGGAGCCGTATCACAGCCATATTCGCGAGGCCGCGCTGGGCGCGCTCGGCCACGCGACGCGCACGAGCTGTCACCGTGCGCTCGCCGACACGCTGCTGCGCGAGGCCGAGCCCGACGTCGATTCGCTCGTCGATCACCTCCTCGGCGCCGGCGACCTCGCGAGCGCAGGCCGCTTCGCAGAGACCGCCGCAGAGCGCGCGAACAGCACGCTCGCCTTCGATCGCGCGGTTCACCTCTATCGTCTCACCATCGACCTCACGTGCTCCGCGACGGCCGAGGCAGGCTGGAAGGGCAAGCCGCGCTCGGATCTGCGGACGCGCCTCGCGGCGGCCCTCGCCAACATCGGCCGTAGCCGGGAGGCTGCCGCCGTGTACGCGGAGGCAGCGGCGGATGCCGCGCTCGACGCCCCGGAGACCGCCGCGGACCTCGCGCGTCAGTCCGCCGAGCACTACCTCCGCGCGGGAGATCTCGCGGAGGGGTTCGCCCGGATGCGACGCGTCCTCGCCGATGCGTCGGTGCCCTATCCGTCCTCGGCCGCCTCCGCCGTCGCGACGATGATCGGGCTGCGCGCGCGGCTCGCGGTGCGCGGGCTCGAGCTCCGGCCCCAGCCGCTCGAGGCGCGGTCCCCCGCGCGTCTCGCGCGCGTCGACGCCTGCTGGTCGGCCGGCCTCGGCCACGCATGGGTCGATCAGATCCGAACGGCAGCCTTCCAGGCCCGCTACATGCTGCTGGCGCTCGACGCCGGTGAGCCGACCCGCGTGGCACGAGGGCTGGCGACCGAGGCCTCGCAGCTCGCGGCGGTGGGCGGCAGCGCGCGCACCGACCGCGGCCGGAAGATCCTTGCTCGCGCGCTCCGCATGACCGAGACGCGGGAGGGCCGCGACTCGCGCGCGTTTGCGCTGCTGATGGGCGGCACCATCGAGTTCTATGCGTCCCGATGGCGCGACTCGCTCGCGCTCTGCGAGAGGGCGGAGCGCATCCTCGAGGAGCACCACAGCCGGTCGCAGTGGGAGCTGATGACGAGCCACGTCCTCTCGCTCGCATCGCTCGCCTACCTCGGCGAGCTACGTACCCTGCGCGCCCGGCAGACCGAGCTCCTGGCCGAGGCTCGCCAGCGAGGCAACCTCCTCGCGGCGATCTGCCTCGCCTCCGGCGTCGCGAACATCCGTTGGCTCGCGGCCGACGATCCGGACGAAGCGCAGCAGCGCGCCGACGAATCTCTCGCGCCCTGGAAGGACGACGAGTTCCGCTTCCCGCAGTACCTCCACCTCCTCGCCTGCGTGAACATCGCGCTCTATCGCGGCGATGCGGCAGGAGCCTGGCGGCGCATCACACGCGAGTGGCCGCGTGTTCTCTCGTCGATGTCGCTCCAGGTCCAGACGTTCCGCGTCACGCTCTGTCATCTGCGCGCGCGCTGCGCGCTCGCGCTCGCGACCAGCGCCGAGGCGGCCCCCTCGTGGCCGAAGCGCGAGGCGTTGCTCGTGGTCGCGCGGCGCGACGCGCGTCTCCTCACGAAGGAGGACGTCGCGTGGTCCTCCGCACTCGCGCTGTCGATCGAGGGCGGCGTCGCCGCGGCCTCGCACGACCTCGAGGCGGCCTCGAAGCGACTCACCTTGGCTGCGGCCGCGTACGGGAGGCTCGGCATGCATCTCCATGCCGCCGCCGCCGATCACGAGCGCAGCGGGCTGCTCGGCGGGGACGAAGGGCGCGCGCTCCTGAGGCGCGCCGAGCGATGGATGGTCGACGAGCACGTCGTCCGCTCCGAACGGCTCGCCGCGATGCTCGTTCCGGGTGTCAGCGCGAGCCGATGAGCCGGAGCGCGGAGACGAGCGTTTCCTCGATCTCCTTCATGATGCCCAGGTTGTCGGGAGGCGCCTGGTCGCGCAGCATCCCCAGCGCGCCGCCGAACGGCAGCGAGGCCGGGGTTCCGGACTCGAGCAGGTAGAGATCGCGGTCGAGGCGCTTGGCCACGTCGACGAGCGGCCCGAGGTCGTCCTGCATGCCCCAGATCGCGCACGGAATGGCCGTGCTCCCCTCGGCATCGAGGATCGCGTTCACGGCGCGCCGTGCCGCCTCGTTCGCGCCCTCCATGCTCGCGAGGTCCGTGTTCGTCTTCACGTAGTCGGAGGCGAGGAACAGATTCTCGATGCGGACGTCCGCGCCGGGGCGGTCGAAGTACGACCCCGGCGGGTGAACGAGGAGCGGGGTCGTGTTGCGCGCGGGCTGGCCGGGCGTGAAGACGACGTTCGTGTCGAGGTGGCGCGCGACGAGGGTATCGCGCGAGATCCGGCTCCCGAGGGCGTCCTCGAGCTGAGCCCAGACCTCGTCGAGCACCTCTTCCCTGGTGCAGTCGCGAGCCGCCTTCCCGAGGCGCGGCGCGATCGTGTCCCAGTCGCTGATGTCGACGGAGAGGATGTCCTGCACCGTCCCGTCACCGTAAGCGCCGACGCCGCCCGTCCAGAACTGCCCCTGCGAGATCGAGCTGAGGGCCCACGGAGCGTCGGGGTACGCGACGTGACCGCGACAGATCGGAGTGGGCCTGGAGAAGAAGAACTGCGCACCGACCATCGACGACATCGAATTCTGCAGGCGACGGACGCCGGCGAGCGCCGGGTCCACGGCGGCGAGCTCGTCGGTGATGAGCGTCTGCGCGCGGTCGAGGGGAACCGAGAGCACGTAGTGATCGGCCGAGACGACCTGGCCGGCGACGCGCGCGCCTGAAAGCCGCGTGCGCGAGTCGGCGAGGAGGAGGTCGGTGACGGGCGAGTCGAAGTGGAAACGGACGCCCTTGCGCTTCAGCTCCGCCGTCCACGGCTCGAGCCAGCGCTCGGTCGTCGGGCCATCGAGAACGCCGTCGGTGCGCGTGTTGTTGCGCGCGAAATCGGCGAGGATCTGGAGGCCCTTCGACGCGACGGTGCGCGCGCTCCCGTTCTTCGGGTCCATCGCGACCATGAAGCGCGTCGTGTAGACGTACTTGCGGAACGAAGGGTCGCACTGATCGGCGCCGACGAAGTCCCAGAAGCTGATCTTCTCGTACTCGCCGATGCGCCGCTCGTCGCACGAGAGCATGAAGCGAAGCATCGCGTGGGAGAAGCGCGCGAGGTCGGCCTCGCGCACCTTGGTCTTGCCGAAGAACTCGCCGATGGTGCTGCTGATCCGGAAGAGATCGCCGAGCTGACGGGGAGGATGGCGCTCGAAGACGAACGAGCGATCGTTCTCCTCCATCATCCCCATCTCCTCGCTCGACTTGAGCCGAGCCGCGACGTTGCCGCCGGGAACTGGGGTGCGCCCCATCGAGTCGATGACGTGGCGGTAGAACGACGGGAAGAACCGGAAGCCGTGCTCACCGGGGAGGTCCTTGCGCCCGGCGGTGCCGGTGCCGGCGAGCAGCTGGCTCCGTGCCTTTCCGCCGGCCTCGCTCTCCGCCTCGTAGACGTCGACCTCGAAGCCGCGCTCGATGAGCTCGTGCGCGGCCGTGAGCCCGCCGATACCGCCGCCCAGCACGGCGACGCGCTTGCGGATGACGGGCCGCGGCGCCGGACGCGTGCCGGCGAGCGCGCCGATCACGAGCGCGACGTCGTCGCTCTCGCGCGCGCGAATGAGACGCGCGACGACCCGGAGGCCCGCGGTCGGCTTCGTGAGCGTGCGCGCGACCAGCGCAGCGCGCCGATCGAGGGTCGAGATGACCGAGGAGCGCCCGAGCTCGTCGAGCGGCGCGAGCTCGACCGCCGAGCGCCACGCGAGATCGCGGGCGACCGAGATGCCGATCTTGTTGACCGCCGCGTACTGGACGCCCGCCATGCGGTCGATGAGCCCGATCCACGGCGAGACCTTGCCGACGACGCCGTCGACCTCGCGCATGAGGCGGCCGACGATCTGGTTGATGTGCTCGAAGTCGCCGCGGATGTCCGCGATGCGCGCGCCGGGCGCCGTCTCCGCCGCCGCGACCGCGAGGTCGAGGAGCAGGTGAGCGCTGAGCCCCGAGTAGAGGTGCTGGAGGATCGTGGGCTCCTTGTCCCGGCACGCATCGAGCGAGATGCGCCACGACTCGCTGACCTGCTTTCCTTCGCGGTAGGCGGCGAGCGCGTCGATGTAGCGATTGGCGAATCGCGTGTCGAGGCGATCCATCCGATCGCCGTCGAGGAACTCCCCACGACGGATGCCCTCGCGAACGGCGACCGTGACCTTGCGATAGAGGGCGGCGAAGTACCCGACGCGATCGGCCTCCTCTCTCGAAAGGGCAACAATCTTGTCGAGGGAGTCGATCACCTCGTCGATGTTTCGAGCGCTCATGGATTGGGTGGCTTCCTCGACGCGCGCTCGAGACCGTACGCGCGAATCAGGTTGTAGACGTGCGAGCGAGTCACTTCGAGGCGGCGCGCCGTCTCCACGACGCTCCACCCCATGTCGTCGAGCGTGCGCGCGACGAGCTGCGCCTGGAAGCGGCGCGTCGCGGCCTGGAAGCTCTGGGAGGCATCGGCGTCCGGGGCGATGTCCGGGAAGACGTGTCGGCTCTCGAGCTGCGTAACGCCCTCGGCGGAGGCGCGGATGACGGCAGCCTCGATGCAGTTCTGGAGCTGGCGCACGTTGCCGGGCCACTCCGTCGTCTCGAGCGCGCGGAGCGCGACGCGCGAGATGGAGATCGCCGAGAGCCCGTGGACCTCGCAGGCCTTGGCGACGAAGAGGTCTGCGAGGTCGTGGATGTCCTCGGCACGTGCGGCGAGCGCCGGGACGCGGATGGGGACGATCTCGAGGCGATAGAACAGGTCCTCGCGGAACGTGCGTCGCTCGACGGCAGCCTTCAGGTCGGCGTTCGTCGCCGCGACGACGCGCACGTCCGCGCGCTCTGCCTTCGTCGCGCCGAGCGGGAAGTACTCGAGCGACTGGAGGAGCTGCAGGAGCTTCGACTGCGCGTTGAGAGGAAGAGCGTCGATCTCGTCGAGGAAGAGCGTGCCGCCGTCGGCAGCCGCCACCTTGCCGAGGATGCGGTGCGTGGCCGTCGAGTGAGCCCCCGGCATGGCCCCGAAGAGCTCGCTCTCGACGAGCGGCTCGGGGAGCGTGGCGCAGCTCACCTCGACGAAGGGCTTTCGGCTGCGCGGGCTGTTCGCGTGGATGATCCGCGCGAGCTGCGTCTTGCCGGTGCCCGACGGGCCGGTGAGGAGGACCGCGATCTTGCGCGGCGCAGCGGCGGCGATGTCGCGCAGGACCCGAGCGATCGCCTCGCTACGCCCCGCGAACGACTCGAGCTCGAGCGTCGCGCGATACGGGCGCGTCGGGTCGTGGGCGTCGAGCTGACGCCGCTTGAGGAGTAGCCGATCGGCGAGCGGCGCGAGGTGGCGCGCGAAGAGCTCGGCACGCGTGCGGTCGTCCTCCGAGAAGGGCCCCGGGTTCGTCCGCTCCTGGAGGTAGAGCACACCGAACGGCGGGTCGAGACCGATGGGCGCACAGAGCACGGCCTCGATGCGATTCGCCTTCACGCTCTCTCGGCTGTCGAAGCGAGGGTCGTCGATCGCGGACGCGCTCACGATCGTGCGACCTGTCGCGAGCGCCTCGGCGATGACGCCGCGTGAGATCGCGGCGCGCGTCTCGGCGACGTCGGCCTCGGAGAGCCCGGTGGCGATCCACCACAGGCCGCGGTCGCCGGGGGCGTTCTCGTCGTGCAGCTCGATGTAGCCACGACGCGCCATGCTCGTCTGGAGGATGAGCGCGAGCGCCTCCCGCAAGAACGACTCGAGGCCTTCGTTCGAGCCGAGGTCGAGGAGCTTCCGGTAGAGATCGCGCTCGGCGAGGAGCGATGCCTCCGTCGTCGCGTCGTGTTGCCGCGCTACCACCTGCACAGAGTACGCGGCGCTTCCGCCGCGCAACAGAGCCGACCGTGCAGAAGGTCTGGAGAGGCGAGTGGACAACCGTGTCCAAAATTTTGGACACGGCTGCCGGGAGGCGGGCGCCTTCCTCGGCCCTCCTCAGACAGAGGCGAGGCGCGAGGCTCCGACTCTTCGACCCAGGTGGACGAGCGGCCGGGGCGTCCGCGTACCGTGGAACGCCGGGGTCTGGGCGCCCTCCGTCGCGTCCTTCACGCCGGCGGCCACACGTTCGTAGAGCGAGGCAAGACCGATCGGCCCGTCCGGGGCGCGCCTCAGGCTCTCGACGAGATGATGGGTGAAGACACCGTGACTGACCGAGGGCTCCTCGACTGCCCCCTCCTTGTCGGTGCACGCCGCGACGAGGACGCCCTGGGCTCCGAGCGCGAGCCGGTTGAGCGACACGCGGTCGAGCCGGCGGGTGCGCGGACCGCTCCACAGACCGGGGCCCTCGAAGGTGCGCCCGGCCGCCGTCCCGTTGAACGAGGCGTCGATCACGACGCCGACGTGCCCGGCCTTCAGCCGCCTCACCCAGGAGGCAAGCTGGGTGACCATGTCGATCGCGGTGCTCGCGAGGCGGGCGTACGAGGTGTCGTGGGTCACCGCGTGGATGGACGGCTCGCCGTACGTGGCCTCGACCTCGGGGCTCCCGTGTCCCGCGAAGAAGATGAGGACCTCGTCGTCCTCGCGCACGTGGCGCGGCAGCTCGTCGGTCAAGAGACCCGCGATCCGCGCCGTCGTCGCCTCCTCGTCGAGCAGCGTCGTGATGCATCGGCGACCCTCGACGCGCTCCTCGAGCACCTTCGCGAGGGCCTCGGCGTCCGCTCGAGCGAACCTCAGATCGCGGATCTTCTCATCGGCGTAGTGATTGATTCCGATGATCACGGCGTGGAACATTGCCACGCCTGAAGGCAGAGACCGTGCCGCCGCGATTGCGCCGCGAATCGCTCATCGGCGTCCACCCTGGAGGACAGCGCGATCGCGAGCCGCGTCAGGCGCCGTGAGGGCCCGTCGCCTCGTAGAGCTCCTTCAGGAGCGCGATGCCGGGCTTGCTCTTGCCGTTCGCGATCGACCAGACCGTGTCGAGGACGCGCTCGTTCACGGGCGCCGGGATCTTGTGCGCGCGCGCGCGCGTGACGACCTCGCCGTTGAGGAAGTCGACGGCGGGCGTGCGGCCACGCTCGATCGCCGAGAGCATCGAGCTCTTCATGCGACGGTAGCGGAAGCCCACGGCGAGCAAGAGGCCGTGCTTCGCCACGAGGCTCGGCGAGCCAGCCGCCGCGCGCTCGGCCTCGTCCAGCGCGATCCACGACAGGTCGATGGTGCCGGACACCTTCTCGAGGCGCACGCTCTCCTTGCGCGCGACCTGCGTGACCTCGGTCATGATCTCGAGCGCGAGACGGCGCACGAAGCGATGAGGCATCAGCGTGCCGAGACGGTCGCCGCCGATGGTGCCGAGCGAGGAGATGGCGCAGTTGATCGCGAGCTTGCTCCAGCGCTTGCCGCGGAGGTTGTCGGTCGTCTCGACGGGGCCGATCGCCTCGAGGGCGCGAACGAGCGCGTCGTGCGAAGGGCCGAGCGCGCGACCGTCCAGGCGGCCAAGCGTGAAGCCGCCCGCCGCGGTGCGCTCGTAGAGCCCGGGCTCGGGCATCGTGGCGCCCCACGCGACGATGCCGCCGATCACGCGATCGTCACCGACGATCTTCGCGACGCGCTCCTCACAGAGCCCGTTCTGCAGGCAGACCATCGCGCCGCCTTCGGCGAGCAGCGGGGCGGCCATGCGCGCGGCCTCCTCGACCTGCGGAGGCTGCGTCGCGAGGATGACGTAGTCGAACGGCTGCGCATTCTCGGAGCTCGGCACGCCGAGCGCCACCTGCGCGCGCACGTGGCGCGGCGCGCCTTCGCCCACGAGCTTCAGGCCACGATCGGCGAGCGCGGAGTGGATGCCCTCGTTCGTGGTGACCGCGACCACGTCCTGCCCCGTCTCGACGAGCGACCCCGTGACCACACCACCGATGGCGCCGCAGCCCATCACGAGAAAGCGGGTGGCAGGGGCGGGCGGAAAGGATGAGGTCTGGGACATCGGCGCGGACAGTAGCACCGGGCCCGTCGCAGGCCAGGCGGGACGAGCGAGAGGGGGATTCGGGTAGGAATCGGGGGACGGAACGGGCATCATCCGCGCGTGCGCGGCCCATTTTTCAGCGGTTTTCTCGTAGCGATGGCCTTGGCGGGGTGCGTCAATGGCGGGGCTGCGGTGGCGCCGACCGCGGTGAGCTCGAGCCCCGCCTCCCTCGAGCTCCATGCGCTCTTCGACGGGGAGTGGGAGCACGATCTCGCGGAGGCTCCCCTCTGGGCGTCCAGCATCGGCGACCGGCGGTACGACGCGCGCTGGGACGACGTCGGCCTCGCGGCCCAGGCCAGGCGCGAGGCGCATGACCGCGCCGTCCTCGCGAAGGCGTCGCGCATCTCGCGGTCCGACCTCTCGAAGGAGGACGCGCTCAGCTACGACGTCTTTCGTTACAAGTACGAGACGGCGGTCCTCGGCCAGCCGTTCCGCCTCTACCTCTTTCCGATCAACCAGCGCGGCGGCATCCAGACCGCGGACGAGATCGCCGACGAGCTCCCGTTCGCGACGGTCAAGAGCTACGCGGACTGGAACGCGCGCCTCGCGGCCTTCCCCGCGTACATGGACCAGACCCTCGAGCTGCTCGCCGAGGGCATCCGCGCTCGCATGGTGCATCCGAAGATCGCCATGCAGCGCGTCGTCGCGCAGATCGACGCGCAGATCGTCACCGACCCGACGAAGAGCCCGTTCTACGCCCCCTACAAGAAGCTCGACGCGCAGGTCGGCCCGGCCGACCGCGAGCGGCTCACCAGCGAAGCGAAGCGCCTGGTCATGTCGAGCGTCGTCCCGGCCTTCGTGAAGCTGCGTGCGTTCTTCGTGGGCACGTATCTCCCCGCCTGCCGCGAGACGGTCGGCGCATGGGACCTCCCGCACGGCGCCGCCCTCTACGCGTTCACGGCTCGCTCACACACGACGACGAGCCTCACGCCCGACCAGATCCACGCCATCGGCCTCCGCGAGGTGTCTCGCATCCGCAGCGAGATGGAGGCAGTGAAGACGCGCGCCGGCTTCCCCGGACCGCTGAAGGACTTCTTCACGTTCCTCCGCACCGACCCGCGCTTCTACTTCAAGGACGGGGCCGAGCTGCTGGTCGCCTATCGCGATCTCGCGAAGCGCGTCGACCCGCAGCTCGTGAAGGTGTTCCGGAGACTGCCGCGCACGCCCTACGGCGTCGCGCCGATCCCCGATGCCGTCGCTCCCGACACGACGACCGCGTACTACCGCGAGCCCTCCGCGGACGGCTCGCGCGCCGGCACGTTCTTCGTGAACCTCTACAAGCCGGAGGCTCGGCCGCGCTGGGAGATGACCTCGCTGACGCTCCACGAGTCGGTCCCCGGACACCACCTCCAGATCGCCCTCGCGATGGAGGAGGAGAACATCCCCAAGTTCCGCCGGCACGGCGACTACAGCGCGTTCGTCGAGGGCTGGGGCCTCTACGCCGAGACGCTCGGCGAGGAGATGGGCCTCTACGACGACCCGCACGACCCGTACGCGAAGTTCGGCCAGCTCACCTACGAGATGTGGCGCGCGGTGCGGCTCGTCGTCGATACGGGCATCCATCACCTCCGGTGGGATCGCCAGCGCGCGATCGATTTCTTCATGGAAAACGCCGCAAAGCCCGAGCACGACGTGGTGAACGAGGTCGATCGCTACATCGTGTGGCCGGGGCAGGCCCTCGCGTACAAGATCGGGGAGCTTCGCATCAAGGAGCTCCGGAAGAAGAAGACCGCCGAGCTCGGCCCGAAATTCGACTTGAAGGCGTTCCACGAAGCGGTACTACGGTCAGGCCCGCTCCCGCTCGCCATCCTCGAGCGGGAAGTGGCGGGAGGACCTGCGACAGGGGGAAAGTGATGCGGGGAATTCGTACGTTCCAGGGCTCGGTGGCCGTCATCACGGGCGGCGCGTCCGGCATCGGTCGCGCGCTCGGCGAGGAGCTCGCGCGGCGCGGCACCGCCGAGATCGTCATCGCCGACGTGCAGACTGCGCTCGCCGAGGAGACCGCGGAGACCATCCGCCGTGCGGGCGCGCGCGCCACCGTCGTCACCACGGACGTCCGCGACGCCGACGCCGTCGAGCGCGTGATCGAGAGCGCCCAACGTCGCGCGGGGCGCCTCGACTACGTGTTCAACAACGCGGGGACGGGCGTGATGGGCGAAGCGCACCTCCTCGAGAAGCGCGACTGGGACCTCACGATCGACATCAACGTGCGCGGCCTCGTCAACGTGATCCGCTCCGCCTACCCGCGGCTCGTCGCGCAGGGGTACGGGCACCTCGTGAACACGGCATCTGTGGCGGGGCTCATCGGCTCGCCGTTCCTCTCGGCCTATGTCGGTTCGAAGCACTTCGTCGTCGGCGTGTCGAAGTCGATGCGTATCGAGGCAGCGGAGCACGGGGTGCGCGTCACGGCCCTCTGCCCTGGCGCCGTTCGTACACCGCTCCTCACCGGCGGCAGCATCGGACGCTCGCTCTACGAGATGAGCGACGCGCGCAAGCTCTCGTGGTGGGAGCGCTTTCGCCCCGGCGACGTCGACGTCTTCGCCAAGCAGGCGCTCGACGCCGTCGCGAAGAACGAGGGCGTCATCGTGCTGCCGAAGCACAATCGCATCGGCGTCGCGCTCTTCCGCATGGTCCCCGGGCTCGAGGAGAAGATCGTCTCGAAGATCTACGCGAAGACCCTCGCCGACTTCCCCGAGATGCGGGCGCCGAAGAAGCAGCCCGCGCCGGCTGCGGCGGTGCCGCTCGATCGCTCAGCCCCGAACGTCTAGTCCGTAGGTCGGGAGGAGCATCGTCACCTCGGTGCCGACTCCGGGCTCGCTCTTCGCCGATACGCTGCCGCCGATCGTGTCGACCAGGCGGCGTACCGTCGCGAGGCCCATGCCCCTGCGCCCGATCGCGGCTCGCGTCGTGAAGCGCACGTCGAAGGCACGCGCGAGCGTCGCGGCGTCCATGCCGGCGCCCGTATCGCTCACGACGATGCGGACGAACTCGCCGGCGTCCTCCGTGCGGATGGTGACGACGCCACCGCGGCCGATCGCGTCGACGGCGTTCACGACCAGATTGAGCAGCGCATGATCGAGCGAGTGCGGCTCGATCGCGGCGCGGAGCTCGCGGCTCGCGGCCTCGAGCACCACCTCTGCGCGGCTCCCGGCCTGCCGCTGGAGGATCTGGAGAAAATTCGAGATCGCGCCGTTCACCTCGATGGGCGCCGGCTCGTCACCCAGCACACCGGGCTCGAGCGCGAGCGCCTCGACGATCTTCGTCGCACGCGCCGCCGCGGCGCGGATGTCCACGAGGTTCTCGTGCGCGTCGGTGCTCGGCGCAACGTCGTGCGATGCCGCCTCTGCGCATGCAGCGATCACGTGGAGCATGTTGCGAAGATCGCCGATCGCCTCGGCGGGCGCCGCGGGAGGCGGCGGCTGCGTGATCACGACCCTGCTGAACGCCCCGGAGGCTCGCACACGACTCGGGATGTTCACGCGCGCGTTGACGTCCGTCGGACGGCTTCGCGGTTTCTTGTCTCGACCTGTCAACGTTCGCGCTCGTGGGGAACGGACCACGCGGGATCGCGGGGGCCGACCGATAGTGTGCCCTCCCCCACCTCCATGCGCCATTCGGGAATCACTTGGTCGGCACGGTGACCAGGCGGTTCAGAACCACATCTCCCACCGACCGGTGACGAAGGCGAGGTGGCAAGTCGCCGAGATCCGGTCGACGCTGCCCGCGAACGGACGGATCTGATGGAGCCGGTAGCTGTCGATCAGGAGCAGGTCGCCTGCCGCATAATCGCACGTGACGTTCGGTCGCTCGAGGTCGGCGTCCTCGTAGGCGTCGCTCCCGGCGTACGCGACCTCCCATAGACGCAGGCCGCCGCCTTCGATCGGAGGACGTAGCATCAGGACCAGGGTGAACGCCGGCGCACGTTCCGCCACATGGGCTGGTGTCAGGCCCTCCGTGTCGAAGTGGACGTCGCCTCCGCGCTCGGCGACGTGCGCGCCCGCCGGGAAGACGTGCACGCCGGGGCCGCACCACCCCTCGCGCGCCACGACGGGTGCTCCGACCGCGCTCGCGGCGAGCTCGCGCATCGCGGCCTGCAGCCCGGGGCATGCCCGTTCCACGGTTGCGTCGGAGGCACTCACGTTCGCGAAATAGTCTGCGGCGCGGCCCTGCTCGAGATGCGTGTACCATGCACGCCCGAGACTGAACTGGGCACCGTCGAAGTCGGTCACCCACGCATCGCGAGCCGCTTGCACACCGGCGGCCCATTGCTCCGCGCGCTCGGCCGAGACCGCGGCGCGAACGCGCACACCGAGCGACGTGGCGAGCAACGGCGCGAGCGCGACGGGCCCGCGGCTCGCCGCGACCTCGACGAGCCGACTCACGGCGCGACGGAGAGCGCGGCCTGGCTGACGCAGCAGGTCGCGCGCTTGTCGACGGCGACCTGCAGCGTGCGCTGCCTGTCGCTCCAGAACGCCCTCTCCGGCGCGGCCTTCGCGGCGTCGACATGCGAGCGCGTGCGCTCGAGCTGCGCCCTCCACTCGCCCATGACGTCCGCGGGGATGTCGGAGATCATCTCCTCCTTCGCCTTGGAGACGAGGGCGGCGGGCTCCTTCATCGTGTAGCCGACGCCGTGGAGCAAGAGGTCGACGGCCGGGCGATCGAGCACGTCGACGTAGGCGAGCACGCGCTTCGGACGCCCGTGCCTGGATACAGCGCTCGCCGCGAGGTGCTGGACCCATGCGTGACGCCGCGTGAGGAGCGCATTGCCCGAGCGATGGCGGGCCTCCGCGCCGGTCGCGAGGAGCACCTTCTCCTCGAGCTCGGCGCCGTTCGCCTGCTCGAAGTTGTAGAGGCGCGGCTGGCCGAGGACGTCGGCCTCCTTCCGCGCGATCTCCGCCTCGTCCCACGGCTCGGCGGGCGCGGCGGCGGCTCCGAGGTCCTGCTCGCGGAACCAGTCGATAGGCTCGACCGAGACGCCGTGCTGCTTGGCGAGGTTCGCCACGTAGGTCATCTCGAACGAGGCGTCCTCGAGGTGGCCCTCGTGGAACGGGTCGACACGGGCCGCGACGAGCACGAGGTCGGGCTTGAACGCGGCGAGCACGTCACCGAGCTTCGAGAGCGGGTAGCGGCTCTCGACCAGGTGCATCTTGCCGATCGTCCCGACGACGGCAGCCTGGTACGCCGGCTCGGGCGGCGGCGGGCACGGCGGGGCCTTGGGTCCGCGCGCCGGGACGCGCTCCGACGGCTCGCATCCAGCGAGGCCGGCGAGCGCGAACAGCGCGAAGAGCAGCGCGAACGCCCGGGTCATCAGAGCGAGGAGACGCGTGTCATCAGACGACCGCAGAGGTCGGAGCCGGCGTTCTTCGCGCGCTCGAGGGTCAGCCCCTCGCGGAACATGTTCGCGGCGGCCGCCTCGTTGCCGATCAGGAGATGGCAGATGCCGAGCATCTCGTAGTCCTCGGGCTCGCTGTGACGCGAGACGAGGTCGGTGAGCGGCGCGAGGGCCGCACGATGAGCGTCGATGAGCTTCTCGCTCTTGGGGCCCGTGCGCTTCGCGAGGATGAGGAGCTTCAACGCCTGACGCTGATCCTCCGGGCGATTGACGGCGAACTCGGGCCGCTCGAAGAGCGCCTTGTACCCGTCGAAGGAGGCCTCCGCGTCGCCGCTGCGGGCGAGCGTGACGATCTCTTTGACGGCGCCGACCAGGACTTCCTTGCTCATGGGGCCAGAGGATACTTTGCCCAGGGCCCGACTGCGAGCAGCTGCTAACCTCCTTTGATGCGGGCGGGTCGGGCCCACGTTCTCCATTGCGCCGCGGTCGCGGGTTGGGTCGCGGCGTCGACCGTGGGCCTCGTGGCGTGCGGTTCTTCCGGTTCATCCAGCGATCCGCAGCCGCAAGGCCCCGACGGGGCCCCTCCCCCGGAGCTCGAGCCGGAGGCCTCTGCCCCTGCTCCCGAGGCCGGCCCCGAGGCCGCCGATGCCGGCGCCGACGTCGTGACCACGGGCGGCCGCTACTGCACGAAGCTCGTCCCGGTCCCCAGGTTCTGCGACGACTTCGACGACGGCGACCTCACGAACGACTGGACCCAGTTCGTCGCGCCGGCCGGAAGCGTCCTCCAGCTCGACACGTCGTCGTCGACGAGCGCGCCGGCGTCGTTCCACGTGATCGCCAAGGCGACGGCTGCCGCGGCCGCCAACAACGTGCTCCTTCGCTCGACGATGCTCGGCACGGTGAAGCACGGCAAGCTCGCGTTCTCCGTCTTCTTGCCGAGCGTCACGTTCACGAAGGGGGCTGTCGCGATCGCCCAGTTCTACGTGAACCTCGACGACGCCTACACGCTCTACCTCCGTGGGCCCGACGACGCCGCGAACATCCCGATGCTCGAGGCCTACGTCGGCGGAGTCACCACGCGGCACATGCTCGGCAAGCTCCCGCCCGTCGGCGTGTGGACGCGCGTGGTGATCGATCTCGATCTCGCCGGTGGAAAGGCGAGCGTATCCTTCGATGCGGACAAGGCGCTCGACGCCGCGCCGATCAGCGTGCTGACCGGCTCCGAGGCCACCGTGAGGCTCGGCGCGCTCGTCGACGGCCCGGCCGACGCGTTCGAAGCCCGCTTCGACGACGTGGTCATCGACTACTGAGCCCGCTAAATGGCCGAGCGCGATTCTCGTCCCTCGAATCGCACTCGGCCATTTAGCTTCACCCTTGCGGGCTCCGCCCCCGCCACTTCGTGTCGGGACCCCCGGCTTTCGCCTTCGGCGACCGGCGTGCTTCGCACGCCGAAGGCGCCGTGCGAAGCACGGTTCGCCGAAGGCGAGTCGGGGAGGCTCGCGAGCGCAGCGAGCGAGGGGGACGAAGTCCCCACTTGAG
>Ga0105047_10000459_pt1 | contig 69073 bp, 69 predicted proteins | sample MAT04_FD_78384 | JGI IMG/M metagenome (GOLD analysis project Ga0105047, IMG submission 78384) | Freshwater microbial communities from Lake Fryxell liftoff mats and glacier meltwater in Antarctica - MAT-04 (megahit assembly) | ecosystem: Environmental > Aquatic > Freshwater > Ice > Liftoff... | reverse complement strand
TTCAGCCACCTCGCCAACGTCGGCGACTGCCGCAGCCTCGTCATCCACCCGGCGAGCACCACACACTTCCGCATGGACGATGCGGCGCTGGCGGCGGCCGGCATCACGCCGGGCAGCATCCGGCTGAGCATCGGCCTGGAGGACGCCGACGACCTGATCGACGACCTGAAGCGTGCTTTCAAGGTGGCGGAGAAGGCCTCGTGATCCTGGACTTGCAGGGCCAGCCGGCCTACGCCTACACCGGCGGCAAGACTTTCGACCCCGCCCTGCCCTGCGTCGTCTTCGTGCACGGCGCCGTGTGCGACCACAGCGTGTTCACGCTGCTGGCGCGCTGGTTCGCGCACCACGGGCACGGCGTGCTGGCGGTCGACCTGCCCGGCCACATGCGCAGCGCCGGCCCCGCACTCACCAGCGTCGAGGCGATGGCCGACTGGCTGCTGGCGCTGCTGGACGCCGCCGGCGTGGCGCAGGCCGCGCTGGCCGGCCACAGCCTGGGTTCGCTGGTGGCGCTGGAAGCCGCGGCGCGTGCACCGGGGCGCGCCACGCGGCTGGTGATGCTGGGCACCTGCGTGCCGATGCCGGTGCCGCAGGCGCTGCTGAGTCTGTCGCTGGCCGACCCGGCCGCCGCCATCGACCGGGTGGTGAGCTTCTCGTTTTCGACCCTGGCCGCCAAGCCCTCCTACCCGGGCCCCGGCGTCTGGTTGCGCGGCGCGACGCGGGCCCTGATGCGGCAGGTGCTGGCGCAGGGCGAGGGGCAGCTCTTCCACACCGACTTCGCGGCCTGCAATGCCTACACAGGGGGCCTGGACGCCGCAGCGCGCGTGGCCTGCCCGGCGCACCTGGTGCTGGGCGCGCAGGACCAGATGGCGCTGCCGCGCAACACGAAGGACTTGGCGCTGCGCCTGCACGCCACCGTGCACACGGTGCCCGGCGGCCACTTCCTGATGCAGGAATGCCCCGACGGCACGCTGCAGGCGCTGCGCAGCGCCCTGGGCTGAGCGCCGGTGCACCACCGCCCGCCGCGGCGGTCGAGAACGCTGCCCGGCGACGGCCCGCCGGACTGGGCCGAGGGCGACACGCCGCCAGCTCCCGCCGAGCCGACCGCGCTGCACGCCGCGCGCCTGCAGGCAGTGGAGCACACCCTGCTGGCCAGCGGCGCGCGCAGCGTCGCCGACCTGGGCTGCGGCAGCGGCAGCCTGGCGCTGCGCCTGCTGCAACACCCAGTCTTCGAACGGGTGGTCGGTGTCGACCTCGACCTTGCGCGGCTGACCGCGCTCGAACGCGCCGCGGCCGCCGGCCCGCCCGGGCGGCTGGTCGGCGTGCATGGCGCTTTCACCTTTCCCCACGGCGAACTGCGCGGGCTCGAAGCGGTGGCCATGGTCGAGACGCTGGAGCACGTGCCGCTGCAACGCCTGTCGGCGGTCGAGCAGGTGGTGTTCGGCCACATCGCACCTCGGGTCACCGTGATAACGACGCCGAACCGCGAGTTCAACCCGCTGTTCGGCATGGCCCCGGGGCAGCTGCGTGAACCCGGCCACCACTTCGAATGGACCCGCGCGCAGTTCGCGGCCTGGGCCCGCGCCGTGGCGGCGCGTCGCCGCCAGGTGTTGACGCTGTCGGGCATCGGCCCGGCCGACGCGATGGCCGGCACGCCGACCCAGATGGCGGTATTTGTGCCGCAACCTGCTGCGTGACCGCGCGGCGCTGCGGTGGCGGGGCCGCCTAGGAGCCGCCCAGCGCATCGGCCAGGCTCAGCGCGTCGATGCCGGCGCGGCGCCGGAAGACCGCCAACGATGCGCTGGGCGTCAGCAGCGTGTGTTCGACCAGCGCCTTCAGCGGCGTGCTGGCGGGTTCGCACAGCAGCACCAGGCGCGGGTCGCCAGCCTCGTCCAGGCGCGACACCCAGTCGATGGCCTCTAGCAGTTCGACCACCGGCTCCAGCTGCAGCGGGTCGGCGCGCAGCGCCGTGGCCAGACCGGCCAGCGACAGGCCGCGCGCGCTGCCGGCCCGCGCGGCGACAAGCAGGCGCAGCACCGCCAGCGCGAGCTCGAAGCGCCAGCCCGGCAGGGCTTCGCGTGTGCTCACGCGCATCTGCAGGCTGGGCGCGTACGCAGCGATCACGGCACCCAGCAGCACGATGACCCAGCCGAGGTAGATCCACAGCAGCAGGATAGGCACGGTGGCGAAGGCGCCATAGACGGCCGAGTAGGCGGGCACGCTGTCGACATACCAGGCCAGCAGCTGCTTGGCGCCTTCGAAGGCCACGGCCACGAACAGGCCACCGGCCCAGGCGTGGCGCCAGCGCACGCCGGTGTTGGGCACGAAGTGGAACAGCGCCGCGGTGGCGCCAGCGAAGAGACCGAACTGCGCCGTCTCGAGCAGCAGTTCAACACCGCCGGGCAGGCGCCCGACAAGCCCGCGCGAAGCCGACACGGCGTAGGACGTCAGCGACAGGCTCACGCCCAGCAGCAGCGGCCCCAGCGTCAATCCGGCCCAGTAGACCAGGATGCGCTGCGCAATAGGCCGCGGGCGCCGCACGCGCCAGATGGCGTTGAGCGTGCGGTCGATGGTCAGCGCCAGCGCCAGCGCCGTGGCCACCAGCAGCAGCAGGCCCAGCGTGCCCATGCCGCGCGCCTTCGAGGCAAACAGCGTCAGCGCGCGCAGCACCGGCTTGGCGATGGTGTCGGGCACCAGGTTCTGCAGGAAGTACTTCTGCAACGCGGCCTCGAAGCCCGAAAACATCGGGAAGGCCGTGAACACGGCCAGCATCACCGTGACCAGCGGCACCAGTGCGATCAACGTCGTGAAGGTCAGGCTGCCAGCGGTGAGGCCCAGGCGGTCGTCGCGGAAGCGTGCACGCAGCGTGCGCAGGGTGTCGAACCAGGGCCAGGTGCGCAGCGTCTGCAGCAGCTCGGCCGCGTAGGCGCCAAGGCGACCCTGCAGGCGCAGGAGAGAGTTCATGCTGGCTATGATGCCGCATGACTCCCGTGACTTCGCCCGACTCCGCACCGCCCACCCTGCCCGACGCGGTGGTGCGCGCCAGCCGCGCCGCGGCGCTGGCGGCGCTGCTGGCCCTCATCGTGCTGGGCCTGGCCTGGGAGCTGTGGCTGGCCCCCACCGGCAGCGGCACGCTGGCCATCAAGGTGCTGCCGCTGGTGCTGTGCGTGGGTGGCCTCCTGCGCCACCGCATGTACACCTTCCGCTGGCTCAGCCTGCTGATCTGGCTGTACTTCATGGAAGGCGTGGTGCGCGCCGCCACCGAAGGCGGCCTGGGCGCGGCGCTGGCCTGGGGCGAGATCGGGCTCAGCCTGGCGATCTTCGGCATCAGCGGGCTCTACATCCGCCGCCGACAACGCCAGGGCCGGCTGGCAGCCGCCGCCACCGCCGCGACCTGAGCCACACCGCCGGCGCCCGCCCGCCCGCCGGCCAGTGCATCAGGTCAGGGCCGTCGACACGACGTTCAGCCGGCGCAGCACCTCGGCATACCCGACAGCGCGCGCCCCACCCGCGGCGGCCCGGGTGGCGGCTCCGCGCCGCCGGGGCGTCAGCCACAATGCCGCCGGTGAACACCCCCGAAAACCTGTTGCAACAGCTGCGCGACACCGTCGGCGCCGCGCATGTCATCACCGAAGGCGACCGCAGTGCCTGGGAGCGCGACTGGCGCCGCCGCTGGCACGGCAGGTCCCTGGCCGTGGTGCGCCCGGGCAGCACGTCCGAGGTGGCCGCCGTGGTGCGCGCCTGCGCCGCGGCGGGTGTGGCCATCGTGCCGCAGGGCGGCAACACGGGCCTGGTCGGCGGCGGCGTGCCCGACGACAGCGGCACGCAGCTGCTGCTGAGCCTGCAACGGTTGAACCGCATCCGTGCCATCGACGAGGCCAACCTCACGCTCACCGCCGACGCCGGCTGCGTGCTGCAGACGCTGCAGGAGGCCGCCGCCGCACGCGGCCTGCTGCTGCCGCTGAGCCTGGCCGCGGAGGGCAGTTGCACGATAGGCGGCAACCTGGCCACCAATGCCGGCGGCACGCAGGTACTGCGCTGGGGCAATGCGCGTGACCTCTGCCTGGGCCTGGAAGTTGTCACCGCGCAGGGCGACGTGTGGGACGGCCTGAGCGGCTTGCGCAAGGACAACACCGGTTACGACCTGCGCGACCTCTTCATCGGCAGCGAGGGCACGCTGGGCCTCATCACCGCGGCGACGCTGAAGCTGGCGCCGCTGCCCGCAGCCACGACAACCGCGCTGGCGGCCTGCAACACGCTCGATAACTGCGTGGCGCTGCTGACGCTGGCGCGCCAGCGCCTGGGCGCCGGGCTGACCGGCTTCGAGGTCATGGGCCGCTTTGCGCTCGACCTTGTCGCCCGGCACTTCCCCACCCTGCCCCGGCCCTTGCCCGACGCCTCCTGGACGGTGCTGCTGGAGCACAGCGACACCGAAGGCGAGGCGCCGGCACGTGCACGTTTCGAGGCCCTGCTGGGCGCCGCGATAGAAGCGGGAACGGTCGACGACGCGGTGGTCGCCGAAAGCCTGGCGCAGAGCCAGGCGCTGTGGCAGCTGCGCGAGAGCATCCCGCTGGCGCAGGCCGAGGAAGGCCTGAACATCAAGCACGACATCGCGGTGCCCGTGTCGGCCATTCCCGGCTTCGTGGCCCGCGCGGACGCGGCGCTGCAAGCGCGCTGGCCGGGTGTGCGCCTGGTCAACTTCGGCCACCTCGGCGACGGCAACCTGCACTACAACGTGCAGGCACCCCCCGGCGGCGACGGTGCACGTTTCCTGGCCGACGAAGAGCAGGCGGTGAACGCGCTGGTCTTCGACGAGGTGGCGCGCTGCGGCGGTTCGTTCTCGGCCGAACACGGTATCGGCGCGCTCAAGCGCGACGAGCTCGCGGCGCGCAAGTCGCCAGTGGCGCTGCAGATGATGCGGGCCATCAAGGCCGCGCTCGATCCGCAGGGCCTGATGAACCCGGGCCGCGTGCTGTAGCGGCGCGGTTGCGGCTACTGCACCGGGCCGTCGAGCGCGCGCGGCACGGGGATGGCCACGGTCTCGATGCCCTCTTCGAGCAGCTCTTCGCGCTCTTCGGGGGTGGCGTGGCCGCGGATGCCGCGGTTCGGCGATTCGCCGTAGTGGATGCGCCGCGCCTCTTCGGCAAAGCGGGTACCGACGTCTTCGGTGCGGGCCAGCAGCTGGCGCACGCCGTTCAGCCAGGCGGCCTGAAGGTCGGTGGGCTGCATGCCGTTGAGCGAGGCCGTGACCTCGACCACGGCAGGCGCGGCAGCGGCGGCCTGCGGCGCCGGCGCGGCGCTGGGTTCGCGCGCGCCCGACAGGTTCAGGCGCGGTGCCGACGGCATGCGGCTGACGACGCGGTCGGCACACAGCGGGCACTCGATCAGCGCACGGCCGTTTTGGCCGAGGAAGTCCTCTTCCGAGCCGAACCAGCCTTCAAAACCGTGGCCGTTGGCGCAACGCAGGTTCAGCACTTTCATCGTGGTGTCATGATAGGCGGAGCCGGGTCGACCGGGGCGTGCCAATGCAACGCGCGGTGACCGGACTGCCAGCGCCGCAGCCAGGCCAGGCCGATCTGCGTTTTCACGTCGGTGAGTTCGCCGCGGTCGGCCAGGGCCTCCAGTTCGGCCATCGGCAGCGTCACGGTCTCGACGAATTCGCCGGCGTCGAGCTGCGCCGCACCCGGCACCAGGCCACGTGCAAACCAGATCCAGATGCTCTCGCTGGAGTAGGCCGCGGCGTTGTGGATCTCGCCGCCGAAGGCCCACTCGCGCGCCACGTAACCGGTCTCTTCCTGCAGTTCGCGCACAGCGCACGCGAGTTGCGCCTCGCCCGCTTCCAGCTTGCCGGCCGGGAATTCCAGCAGCACGCGGGCCAGCGGGTAGCGGTACTGCCGCACCAGCACCAGGCGGCCGTCGTCGAGCAGCGGCACCACAGCCACGGCGCCTTCGTGGCGCAGGTACTCGCGTGTGGCGGTGCTGCCGTCGGGCAGGCGCACCGTGTCGATGTGCAGTTCGAGGAAGCCGCGGTGCAACAGCCTGCTGTCGCCGGTGGCGCGTTCGAGCAGGTGTTCGTCGTCGGCCACGGGCGTCGCGGCGATGTCAGCTGGCCAACGCCTTGACGATGGCGTCGCGGCACATCGCCATCAGCCCGCCCGAGAAGGGGCCGAACAGGAAAACCGCCGCACCGTTGGTGGCCAGCAGCAGCGTCACGCCTTGGGAACGCGTGGTGGGCTCGCCGCGCGTCGGCGCATCGAACCACATCACCTTGACCACACGCAGGTAGTAGAAGGCGCCGACGAGCGAGAACACCACCGCCACCACGGCCATCGCGATGTAGAAAGGCACGTTGGTCGTCACCAGCGCCTGGATCACCGCCAGCTTGGCGAAAAAGCCCACCATCGGCGGCACGCCGGCCAGCGAGAACATGAACACCGTCATCACGCCGGCCACCCAGGGGCTGCGTTGCGAGAGGCCGGCGAGGTCGTCGATCTGTTCGCTCTCGAAGCCCTGGCGGCTGAGGAACATGATGAGGCCGAAGGTGCCCAGCGTCGTCAGCACGTAGGCCACGAGGTAGAACATGGCCGAGCTGTAGGCGTTGGCCGCGCTCAGCGTGTTGCCGCTGACAACGCCGGCGCTCAAGCCGAGCACGATGAAGCCCATCTGCGCGATCGTGCTGTAGGCCAGCATGCGCTTCAAGTTGCTCTGCGCGATGGCCGCCAGGTTGCCGATGGCCAGCGAGGCCACGGCCAACACGATGAACATCTGCTGCCAGTCGACCGCCAGGCCCAGCATGCCTTCCACCAGCAGGCGGATGGTGATGGCGAAGGCGGCGAACTTGGGCGCGCCGCCGATCAGCAGCGTCACCGGCGTCGGCGCGCCCTGGTAGACGTCGGGCACCCACATGTGGAAAGGCGCGGCGCCGAGCTTGAAGGCCAGGCCGGCAACGATGAAGACGACGCCGAAGACCAGCACCTCGCGGTTGATGCTGCCGGTGGCGATGCGGTCGAACAGGCGCGGTATGTCCAGCGTGCCGCTGGCGCCGTACATCATGCTCATGCCATAGAGCAGGAAGCCGCTGGCCAGCGCGCCGAGCACGAAGTACTTCATCGCCGCCTCGGTGCTGATGGCGTGGTCGCGGCGCAGCGCGACCAGCGCGTACAGGCTCAGGCTCATCATCTCGAGGCCGAGATAGACGACGAGGAAGTTGTTGGCCGAGCACATCACGCTGATGCCCAGCAGCATGAAAAGCGTGAGCGTGAAGAACTCGCCCTTGAGCATGTCGCGCGCGCCCAGCGTGGGCCGCGCGTAGGCCAGCGTGACCATCACACTGAGGGCCGCGAAGAAGGCCAGCAGGTGGCCCATCGGGTCGACCACCACCATGCGGTTCATGCCGTAGCCGGTGAGGCCGTCGCTGTACATCGACAGGTGCAGCCACGCAAACACGGCGACGCTGGCCTGCGTGAGCCAGAAGGTGGGACGGCGCTCGGCGTCGGTGGTGAAGAGGTCGGCCAGCAGCACGCCGCAGGCGGCCACCAGCAGCCAGATTTCGGGGTAGACGACGGGCCAGTTCATGGAAGTCATGGTCTTGTTCTCTTGGCCGTCAGTTCAGCTTGGCCCGCGCCACGTGCTGCAGCAGTTCGGCCACCGACACGTTCATCACGTCGGTGAAAGGCTTGGGATAGAGACCCATCCACAGCACGGCGGCGGCCAGCAGGGCCAGCATCAGGAATTCGCGACCGTTGATGTCCTGCAGCGCCTTCACCTGCGCGTTGGCGACGTCGCCGAAGTAGACCCGCTTGACCATCCACAAGGTGTAGGCAGCGCCGAAGATCAGCGTCGTGGCCGAGGCCAGCGCGATCCAGAAATTGAACTGCACGGCACCCAGGATGACCATCCACTCGCCGACGAAACCCGCCGTGCCCGGCAGGCCGCAGTTGGCCATCGCGAACAGCACCGCGAAGGCGGCGAACCTGGGCATGGTGTTGGCGACGCCGCCGTAGGCAGCGATCTCGCGGCTGTGCACACGGTCGTAGAGCACGCCGATGCACAGGAACATGGCCGCCGAGACGAAACCGTGGCTGATCATCTGCACGATGGCGCCGACCACGCCGAGTTCGTTGAAGATGAAAAAGCCCAGCGTGACGAAGCCCATGTGCGCGATCGAGCTGTAGGCCACCAGCTTCTTCATGTCCTTCTGCACCAGCGCCACCAGGCCGACATAGAGCACGGCGACCAGGCTCAGCGCGATGATGAACCACGCGTATTCGCGTGCGGCGTCGGGCGCGATGGGCATGGAAAAGCGCAGGAAACCGTAGGCGCCCAGCTTCAGCATGATGGCCGCCAGCACCACCGAGCCGCCGGTGGGCGCCTCGACGTGAGCGTCTGGCAACCACGTGTGCACCGGCCACATCGGCACCTTGACCGAGAAGGCGGCAAAGAAGGCGAAGAACAGCAGCGTCTGCGCGGGAAGAGAAAGCGGCAGCCGATGCCAGGCCTGGATGTCGAAGCTGCCGCCGCTCTTGTAGTACAGGTAGACCAGCGCCACCAGCATCAGCAGGCTGCCCGCCAGCGTGTAAAGGAAAAACTTGAAGGCCGCGTAGACCCGGTTGGGGCCGCCCCAGACGCCGATGATGATGTACATCGGGATCAGCGTGGCTTCGAAGAAGACGTAGAACAGCAGCCCGTCCATGGCGCAGAACACGCCCACCATCAGCCCCGAGAGGATGAGGAAGGCACCCATGTACTGGGCCACGCGCTCCTCGATCACCTGCCAGGCCGAGATGACGACGATGACGGTGACGAAGGCCGTCAGCGGCACGAACCACAGCGACAAGCCGTCCACGCCCAGGTGGTAGTTGACGTTGAAGCGCTCGATCCAGGGCAGCTTCTCGACGTACTGCAGCGCCGCAGTGCGGGTGTCGAAGCGCGTGACCAAGGGCAGAGTGACCAGGAAGGACGCCACCGCGCCGACCAGCGCGACGGCGCGCACGACGCCCGCGTTCTGGTCGCGACCGACGGCGAGCAACAGCACGCCGAAGACCACCGGCAACCAGATAGCAAGGCTCAGCAGACCCATCTCTTGTTCTCTTCAGTCGATCTTGTGTGGGGGGCCGGGGCGTTCAACGCATGAGGCTGCTGAAGTACGGCCAGAGCTGCCAGGTGAGCAGGCCAAAGATGCCCAGCAGCATCACCAGCGCGTACTGGTAGAGGTGGCCGCTCTGCAACTGCCGCACCGCACCGGCCAGGCGGCCGACGAGGCTCGCCGAACCGTTGACGATGGCGCCGTCGATCAGCATCTGGTCGCCGCCCTTCCACAGCCCGGTGCCGACGAGGCGCGCGCCAGCGGCCAGCACGTTTTCGTTGAACCAGTCCATGTAGTACTTGTTCTCGAGCACGGTGCGCACGGGCTTGAGCGCACGGTCGAAGGCTGCCGGCAGCGCCGGCACCTTCAGGTAGAACAGCCAGGCCGTGAAGACGCCGGCCAGCGCCAGCCAGAACGGCGGTGTCTGCAGGCCGTGCAGCGCCATCGCGGCGGCGCCGTGGAATTGCTCGCTCAGCGCCGCCATCGCAGGGTGGCGGGCGCTGTCGACGAAGATGGCATCCTTCAGCAGGTCACCGAAGAGCATCGGCTGGATGGCGAGGAAGCCGATGACCACCGAGGGAATCGCCAGCAGCACCAGCGGCGCCGTCACCACCCAGGGTGATTCGTGCGGCGTGGCGTCGTGGTGGTCGTCACCGTGGCCGTGTGCACCATGATCATGGTCGTCCTCCGGCGGGAAGGGCTTGTGGTGGAAACGTTCCTTGCCGTGGAAGACCAGGAAGACCATGCGGAAGGAGTAGAAGGCGGTGACGAAGACACCGGCCACCACCGCGAAGATGGCAAAGGGCGTGCCCGGCAGCTTGCTCGCCTCAACCGCCATGATGATGCTGTCCTTGCTGTAGAAGCCCGCGAACAGCGGCGTGCCGATGAGCGCCAGCGAACCCAGCAGCGCGGTGATCCAGGTGATGGGCATGTGCTTGCGCAGGCCGCCCATGTTGCGGATGTCCTGGTCGTGGTGCATGCCGATGATCACGCTGCCGGCGGCCAGGAATAGCAGCGCCTTGAAGAAGGCGTGCGTCATCAGGTGGAACACCGCCACGCTGTAGGCCGATGCGCCCAGCGCCACCGTCATGTAGCCGAGCTGGCTGAGCGTGGAGTAGGCCACCACGCGTTTGATGTCGTTCTGGATGATGCCCAGGAAGCCCATGAACAGCGCCGTGATCGAACCGATGACGAGCACGAAGTTCAGCGCGGTATCGCTCAGCTCGAACAGCGGCGACATGCGCGCCACCATGAAGATGCCTGCCGTGACCATGGTGGCGGCGTGGATCAGCGCGCTGATCGGGGTCGGGCCTTCCATCGAGTCGGGCAGCCAGACGTGCAGCGGGAACTGCGCGCTCTTGCCCATGGCGCCGATGAACAGGCAGATGCAGATCACGGTGATCAGCATCCAGTCGCCGCCCCACGTCGGGTAGGGGAAGGTGATGCGCGCCAGCTCGGGCGCCTTGGCGAAGACCTCGGTGTAGTTCAGCGAGCCGGCGTAGGCCATCACCAGGCCGATGCCGAGGATGAAGCCGAAGTCGCCGACCCGGTTGACCAGGAAGGCCTTCATGTTGGCGAAGACGGCCGTCGGCTTCTTGAACCAGAAGCCGATGAGCAGGTAGCTCACCAGGCCCACCGCTTCCCAGCCGAAGAAGAGCTGCAGGAAGTTGTTGCTCATCACCAGCATCAGCATGCTGAAGGTGAACAGGCTGATGTAGCTGAAGAAGCGCTGGTAGCCGGGGTCGCCTTCCATGTAGCCGATGGTGTAGATGTGCACCATCAGCGAGACGAAGGTCACCACCACCATCATCATGGCGGTCAGGCCGTCGATCATGAAACCGACTTCCATCACCAGCTTGCCGACCACGGCCCACTGGTAGATCGTCTCGTTGAAACGTGCGCCGCCGGCCACTTGGTAGAGCACCAGCGAAGAGCCGATGAAGGCGATGAGCACGCCCAGGATGGTCAGGCTGTGCGCACCGCGTGTGCCCACCTGCTTGCCGGCGAGGCCAGCGACGAGGGCACCGGCCAGTGGCGCCAGCGCGATGGTGAGCAGAAGGTTTTGTGAGATGGACATATCAGTGGCCCCGCCATGCCCGGCCCGACCAAGGCCTTGCGCGGAACCGGCTGTGCCGGGCCGCAGCAAGAGCCCCCTCGGGGGGTAGCGAACGAAGTGAGCTTGGGGGCGTCATCCTTTCAGCTCGTCGAGCTCTTCGACGTTGATCGACGCCCGGTTGCGGAACAGCACCACCAGGATCGCCAGGCCGATGGCCGATTCGGCCGCCGCCACGGTGAGGATGAAGAACACGAAGACCTGCCCCGCCATGCGGTCGGCTTCGAGCGGCAGGTAGTGCGAGAAGGCGATGAAGTTCAGGTTGACGGCCAGCAGCATCAGCTCGATGGCCATCAGCAGCACGATGAGGTTGCGCCGGTTCAGGAAGATGCCGATGACCGACAGCGCGAAGAGGATGCCGCCCAGCGAGAGGTAATGCCCGAGCGTGATGGGCCCCAGGGTCATGACAGCCCCCAGGCCGCTTCGCGACCGGCCCCCGAGGGGCGCGAATCCGCCTTGAGGCGGCTCGGCGTCGAATTCATACCTTGCCCCCTTCTTCCCTGGGCGCCGATGGCGCTTCGATGGTCGGGTCCATCTTCACCAGCCGCACGCGGTCGGCCTTCTTCACGCGCACCTGCTCGGACGGGTTCATGTGGCGGCTGTCCTTGCGCTCACGCAGCGTCAGGGCGATGGCCGCGATGATGGCCACCAGCAGCAGCACCGCTGCCAACTGCAGCGGGTAGAGGTAGTGGGTGTAGATCTCGATGCCCAGCAGCTTGGTGTTGCCCAGTTCCAGGTCGCGCGCGGTGGCCGCGGGCGCCTGCAGCTGGAAGCCGCGCATCAGCACCAGCGCCATCTCGAGCGCGATCACCGCGCCCACCAGCCCGGCCACCGGGAAGTGGCTCCAGAAACCCTGACGGAACTGGTCGGTGTTGAGGTCCAGCATCATGACGACGAAGAGGAAGAGCACCATCACCGCGCCGACGTAGACCAGCACCAGCGCAATGGCCAGGAACTCGGCGCGCAGCAGCATCCAGATGCAGCTGGCGCTGAAGAAGGCCAGCACCAGGAACAGCGCCGCGTGCACCGTGCTGCGCGCGGTGATGACGCGCAGCGCCGCCAGCAGCAGCACGGCCGAGAAGACGTAAAAGAGGCCCGTGATCGTGTTCATGTCAAATGGTCGAAACGACGCGGCGACCCGGCTTCCCGCCATGGAACCGGCTCTGCCGGGCCATTGGCGGACGGCCCCCCTGGGGGGTAGCGAGCACGAGCGGGCTTGGGGGCCTCATCGGTAAGGCGCGTCGGCCGCGAGGTTGGCGGCGATCTCTTTTTCATAGCGGTCGCCCACGGCGAGCAGCATGTCCTTGGTGAAGTACAGGTCGCCGCGTTTTTCGCCGTGGTATTCGAAGTGGTGGGTCTCGACGATGCTGTCCACCGGACAGCTTTCCTCGCAGAAGCCGCAGAAGATGCACTTGGTGAGGTCGATGTCGTAGCGCGTGGTGCGGCGGCTGCCGTCGGCACGCACGTCGCTCTCGATGGTGATGGCCATCGCCGGGCACACGGCCTCGCACAGCTTGCAGGCGATGCAGCGCTCTTCACCGTTGTCGTAACGGCGCAGCGCGTGCAGGCCGCGGAAGCGCGGCGACAGCGGTGTCTTCTCTTCCGGGAACTGCACCGTGATGTTCTTCGAGAGGAAATGGCGCCCGGTGAGCGCCATGCCCTTGAAGAGCTCGGTCAGGAAGAGACTGGAGACGACGTCCTTGATGGCAGCGATGGTCGACGTGGTCACGGCAGACCTCCCGCCGGGCCGCCCCAAGGGAGGTCAACGCCCCCTCGGGGGGCCGCGAGTGAAGCGAGCTTGGGGGTCATCATCACTTCCAGATGTTGAAGGGCGACTGGATCCACAGGCCGACGACGACCAGCCAGATCAGCGTGATGGGAATGAAGATCTTCCAGCCCAGACGCATGATCTGGTCGTAGCGGAAACGCGGGAAGGTGGCGCGCACCCACAGGAACATCGTCGCGACGACGAAGACCTTGGCCGCGAGCCAGAACCAGCCGTCGGGCAGGAAGCCCACGGGCGACAGCCAGCCCCCCAGGAAGAGCAGCGTGGTGAGCATGCTCACCAGAATCATGTTGGCGTACTCGGCCAGGAAGAACATCGCGAACGACATGCCCGAGTACTCGATCATGTGGCCGGCGACGATCTCGCTTTCGCCTTCCACGACGTCGAACGGGTGGCGGTTGGTCTCGGCCAGACCCGAGATGAAGAAGACGACGAAGATCGGCAGCAGCGGCAACCAGTTCCAGGACAGGAAACCCAGCCCCAGCGTGGCGAAGGTGCCGCGGCCCTGCACGGCGACGATTTCGCTCAGGTTCATGCTCGCCGAGGTCATCAGCACGACGACGAGGCAGAAGCCCATCGCGATTTCGTAGCTGACCATCTGCGCGCTGGCGCGCAGCGCGCCGAGGAAGGCGTACTTCGAGTTGCTGGCCCAGCCGGCGATGATCACGCCGTAGACCTCCATCGAGGTGATGGCCATCAGGAACAACAGGCCGGCGTTGACGTTGGCCAGCGCCACCTCGGGGCCGAAGGGAATGACGGCCCAGGCGGCCAGCGCCGGCATGATGGTCATCACCGGGCCGAGGAAGAACAGGCCCTTGCTGGCGGCGGTGGGGCGGATGATCTCCTTGAAGATCAGCTTCACCGCGTCGGCAATGGGCGTCAGCAGGCCGTAGGGTCCGACACGGTTGGGGCCCGGGCGGATCTGGCTCCAGCCGATGGCCTTGCGCTCCCACAGCGTGAGGTAGGCCACGCAGCCGAGCAGCGGCAGCACGACGGCGACGATCTTGATCAGCGTCCAGACCACGAGCCAGGTGCCGGTGCCCAGGGTGGCGTTGCCGAATTGGTGCAGGGTGTCGAACATGTCAGTACCGCCCGACCGCTCGAAGGAACTGACGCGACCCTCGGGGGCAGCGAACGCAGTGAGCCTGGGGCCGTTTCATTTGCGTCAGACCCTTTCCACGGTGACTGCACCGAACATCGCGCCCAGCGTGCCGGTGCTCATGTGACCGGCGGCGATGCGCACGCAGCCCTCGGCCAGGCGGGCATCTTCACGCGCAGCCAGCGTGGCGCTGCCCTCGCCTTGCGTGATGCGTACACGCGCACCCGGCTGCAGGCCGAGCTGCTGCCACAGCGTGCTGGGCAGGCCGGCCACCGGGCCCTTGGCGTCGGCGGTGAACTGCAGCGAGACGGAGCGCCGCACGGTGGCGTCGCTGCTGTAGATGGGCACGTCGGCAAGGCGCTGCAGGCCGCTGGCCGACGCGGTGAGCGAGGACGCGTCGGGCATCGCCGCGGCGTTGTCCAGGCGCTGCGCGATCGTGGCCGGATCGCCCAGCGCCTCGGCCCGCACGTCGTCGGCGGTTTCGTGATCGAAGCCTGGCAGGCCCAGCAGGTTGCCCAGCACGCGCAGCACCTTCCAGCCCGGGCGGGCGTCGCCTGCGGGCTTGACGACACCGTGGAAGCTCTGCAGCCGGCCTTCGGCATTGACGAAGCTGCCCGCTGTTTCGGTGAAGGGCGCGATCGGCAGCAGCACGTCGGCCACGTCGGCCATCGTGTCCTTGAATGCGGTGAGGCCGACGACCAGACCCGAGGCCCCGAGCGCCTTGCGCGCCGCGGCGGCGTCGGCCGCGTCCAGCACCGGTTCGGTGTTCAGCAGCAGCAGCGCCTTCATCGGCTGGCTCAACATCTGGCCGGCGTTCAGGCCGCCGGGGCCGGGCAACGCGCCGACGAATTGCGCGCCGACGGCGTTGGCGCCTTCGGTGAGCACGCCGACGCTGGCGCCGACCTGCGCGGCGATCCAGCCGGCCAGCGCCAGCAGCGCCGAGGCCTGCGGGTGCTGGGCAGCGGCGTTGCCCAGCAGCACGGCCTTGTGTTCACCCGAGAGCAGCGAAGCGGCGACGGCCTGCGCATGTGAACCCGGATCGGCGGGCAGCGGCGCGGGCACGCCCTGCAACTTGGCGACGGCGGCCGCCACGTCGGCCAGCTGCTGCAGCCAGGCCGACGGCGCGGCGGTGAGCGTGTGGGCCACCGGCAGCGCCCAGTCGTCGTGCACGGCGTGCAGGCTGCTGATCTGCGCGCCGTGCCGTGCCGCCTGGCGCAGGCGCTGCGCGAACAGCGGGTGGTCCTTGCGAAGGAAGCTGCCGATGACGAAAGCGCGGTCTAGCGTCGAGAGCGTTGCGACGGGCAGGCCCAGCCAGCGGGCGTGGCCCGCGGGCGCGGCCGTGAAGTCGGCGTGGCGCAGACGGTGGTCGACGTTTTCGCTGCCCAGGCCGCGCACCAGCTTGGCCAGCAGGTGCAGTTCCTCGACGGTCGAAGACACGTGGCCCAGCGCGCCGATACTTGCGGCACCGAACTCGGCCTTCACGCGCTTCAGGCCGTCGGCGACGTAGCCCAAAGCGGTGTTCCAGTCAACGGCCTGCCAGGTGCCGCCTTGTTTGATCATCGGCTGCATCAGCCGTGAATCGCCGTTCAGCGCCTCGTAGCTGAAGCGGTCGCGGTCGGCGATCCAGCATTCGTTGACGGCTTCGTTCTCCAGCGGCACGACGCGCATCACCTTGTTCGCCTTGACCTGCACAACGAGGTTGGCGCCCGTGCTGTCGTGCGGCGAAACGGACTTCCGACGACTGAGCTCCCAGGTGCGTGCGCTGTAACGGAAGGGTTTGCTGGTGAGCGCGCCCACCGGGCAGATGTCGATCATGTTGCCCGACAACTCGCTGTCGATCGTGCCGCCGGTGACGGTGGTGATCTCGCTGTGCTCGCCGCGGTGGATCATGCCCAGCTCCATGACGCCGGCCACTTCCTGGCCGAAGCGCACGCAGCGTGTGCAGTGGATGCAGCGGCTCATCTCTTCCATGCTGACCAGCGGGCCGACGTCCTTGTGGAAGACGACGCGCTTTTCTTCCTGGTAGCGGCTGGCGCTGCCGCCATAGCCCACGGCCAGGTCCTGCAGCTGGCACTCACCGCCCTGGTCGCAGATGGGGCAGTCCAGCGGGTGGTTGATGAGCAGGAACTCCATTACCGACTGCTGCGCCTTCACGGCCTTGTCGCTCTTGGTGCGCACGACCATGCCGTTGGTCACCGGCGTGGCGCAGGCCGGCATGGGCTTGGGCATCTTCTCGATGTCGACCAGGCACATGCGGCAGTTGGCGGCGATGCTGAGTTTCTTGTGATAGCAGAAGTGCGGGATGTAGGTGCCCGCCGCGTCCGCGGCGTGCATGACCATGCTGCCGTCGGGAACGGTGACTGTCTTGCCGTCGATGTGGATTTCGGCCATGTCAGGCGCTCCGCCGGGCCGCCCCAAGGGGCGCCTGCGCCCCCTCGGGGGGCAGCGAACGAATGTGAGCTTGGGGGTACATGTTCGTCAGGCGAACTGCGGGACCATGCAGGTCTTGTGTTCGATGTGATGCGCGAACTCGTCGCGGAAGTGCTTGAGCATGCCCTCCACCGGCATCGCGGCGGCGTCACCCAGGGCGCAGATGGTGCGGCCCTTGATGTTGTGCGCCACCGAGTCCAGCAGCGCCAGATCCTCGGCGCGGCCCTGGCCGTGTTCGATGCGGTGGATGACACGCCACAGCCAGCCCGTGCCTTCGCGGCAGGGGGTGCACTGGCCGCAGCTCTCGTGCTGGTAGAAGTAGCTCAGGCGCAGCAGGCTCTTGACCATGCAGCGGTGTTCGTTCATCACGATGACGGCGCCGCTGCCCAGCATCGAGCCGGCCTTGGCGATGGCGTCGTAGTCCATCGTCAGGTCCATCATCGTCCTGGCCGGCAGCACCGGCGCCGACGAGCCGCCCGGGATCACCGCCTTCAGCGCCCCGCCCTTCACGCCGCCCGCCAGTTCGAGCAGCTTGCTGAAAGGCGTGCCCAGGGGCACTTCGAAGTTGCCCGGCTGGTTGACGTCGCCGACGACGCTGAAGATCTTGGTACCGCCGTTGTTCGGCTTGCCGCATTCCAGGTAGGCCTGACCACCGTTGTTGATGATCCATGGCACCGCAGCGAAGGTCTCGGTGTTGTTGATCGTCGTCGGCTTGCCGTAGAGACCGAAGCTGGCCGGGAACGGCGGCTTGAAACGCGGCTGGCCCTTCTTGCCTTCCAGGCTTTCCAGCAGCGCGGTCTCTTCGCCGCAGATGTAGGCACCGAAACCGTGGAAGGCGTGCAGCTGGAAGCTGAAGTTGCTGCCCTGGATGTTGTCGCCCAGGAAGCCGGCGGCGCACGCCTCTTCGAGTGCCTGCTCGAACCGTTCGTAGACCTCGAAGATCTCGCCGTGGATGTAGTTGTAGCCGGTCTTGATGCCCATCGCGTAGGCGGCGATGGCCATGCCCTCGATCACGATATGCGGGTTGTAGGCCAGGATGTCACGGTCTTTGCAGGTACCCGGTTCACCTTCGTCGCTGTTGCACACCAGGTACTTCGGCCCCGGGAACATGCGCGGCATGAAGCTCCACTTCAGACCCGTCGGAAAGCCCGCGCCACCGCGGCCGCGCAAGGCACTGAGCTTGACCTCGCCGATGACCTGGTCCTGCGTCAGGCCCTGGCCGCCGTCGGCGGCCAGGATCTTGCGCAGCGCGCTGTAGCCGCCGCGCGCGACGTAGTCGGCCAGGCGCCAGTTGCTGCCGTTCAGCCCGGCGTAGATCTGCGCGCCGAGGTGGCGGTCATGGAAGCAGGTCTCCGTGCCCGTGGCCTGGAACTTCGACAGGTCAAGCATTTGATTCCGCCTTCAGCAGCGCCAGCAGTTCGTCCAGCCGCTCGGGTGTCATGAAGCTCAGCATCTGGCGGTCGTTCAGCAGCATCACCGGCGCGTCGGCGCAGGCGCCCAGGCATTCGCTGGGCTGCACCGTGAACACACCGTCGGCCGTGGTGCCATAGGGCTCGACACCCAGCTTTCTGCAGACATGGTCAAGCGCCTTGTCTCCGTCGCGCAGCGCACAAGGCAGGTTGGTGCAGACGTTGAGCTTGTACCGGCCCAGCGCCTGCTGGTTGTACATGTTGTAGAAGGTGGTGACCTCGTGCACCGCGATGGCGGGCATGCCCAGGTGGGCGGCGATGCCGGTCTCGGCCTCGGGCGAGACATGGCCCTGCTCGTGCTGCACGATGGCCAGGCAGGCCATCACCGCGCTCTGCTTCTGGTCGGCGGGGTACTTGGCCACTTCCTTGTCGAAGCGGGCCAGCGTGGCTGTGGTGAACTGCATCATCTGTCTATCTCGCCGAACACGATGTCCATGGTGCCGATGATCGCCACGGCGTCGGCGATCATGTGGCCGCGCGCCATCTCGTCCAGCGCCGCCAGGTGCGGAAAACCGGGGGCACGGATCTTCAGGCGGTAAGGTTTGTTGGCCCCGTCGCTCACCAGGTAGATGCCGAACTCGCCCTTCGGGTGCTCGACCGCGGCGTAGGCCTCGCCCTCGGGCACGTGCATGCCCTCGGTGAACAGCTTGAAGTGATGGATCAGTTCTTCCATGTTCGACTTCATGTCGACACGGCTCGGCGGCGCCACCTTGTGGTTGTCGGTGATCACCGGGCCGGGGTTTGCGCGCAGCCACTTCGCGCACTGCTGCACGATGCGGTTGCTCTGTCGCATCTCTTCGATGCGCACCAGGTAGCGGTCGTAGGTGTCGCCGTTGACGCCCACCGGCACGTCGAAGTCCATGCGCGCGTAGACATCGTAGGGCTGCTTCTTGCGCAGGTCCCAGGCGATGCCGCTGCCGCGCAGCATCGGGCCGCTGAAACCCAGGCTCAAGGCGCGCTCCGGGCTGACGACGCCCACGCCCACCGTGCGCTGCTTCCAGATGCGGTTGTCGGTGAGCAGGGTCTCGTAGTCATCGACGTTCTTCGGGAAACGCGCGCAGAAATCCTCGATGAAATCGAGCAGCGAGCCCTGCCGGTTCTCGTTCAGCGCCTTGATGGCCTTCTCGTTCTTGATGCGGCTGACCTTGTACTGCGGCATCGACTCGGGCAGGTCGCGGTAGACGCCGCCCGGGCGGAAGTAGGCCGCGTGCATGCGCGCGCCCGACACCGCCTCGTACATGTCGAAGATGTCTTCGCGCTCGCGGAAGCAGTAGATGAGGATGTTCATCGCACCGCAGTCCAGCCCGTGCGCGCCCAGCCACAGCAGGTGGTTCAGCAGGCGCGTCAGCTCGCTGAACATGACGCGGATGTACTGCGCGCGTTCGGGCACCTCGATGCCGGCCAGCTTCTCGATGGCCATGCAGTAGGCGTGCTCGTTGCACATCATCGAGACGTAGTCCAGCCGGTCCATGTAGGGCAGCGCCTGGATGTAGGTCTTGGTCTCGGCCAGCTTCTCGGTCGCGCGGTGCAGCAGGCCGATGTGCGGGTCGGCGCGCTGGATGACTTCGCCGTCCAGCTCGAGCACCAGGCGCAGCACGCCGTGCGCGGCCGGGTGCTGGGGTCCGAAGTTCAGGGTGTAGTTCTTGATGTCAGCCATGGCTGCAGCCGCAGGTACCCACATCAAGGCAATGCGCGGAACCGGCTGTGCCGGGCCGCTGCAAGAGCCCCCTCGGGGGGTAGCGAACGTAGTGAGCTTGGGGGCTCATGTTCTTCCGCCGTAGTGGTCTTCGCGCACGACGCGCGGCACCACCTCGCGCGGCTCGATGCTCACCGGCTGGTAGATCACGCGCTTCTTTTCGGCGTCGTAGCGCATCTCGACGTTGCCGGTGACCGGGAAGTCCTTGCGCATCGGATGGCCGATGAAGCCGTAGTCGGTGAGGATGCGGCGCAGGTCGGTGTGGCCTTCGAAGATGATGCCGAAGAGGTCGAAAGCCTCGCGCTCGAACCAGTTGGCCGAGGTCCAGAGTTCGGTGACCGAGGCCACCGCAGGCAGGTCGTCATCGGGCGCGAAAACCTTGACGCGCACGCGCCAGTTGTGCGTGATCGACAGCAGGTGCACGACGACCGCGTAGCGCTGGCCGTCCCAGGGCTGGTTGCGGTAGTCGGACCAGTCGATGCCGCACAGGTCCATCAGCTGTTCGAACTTCAGCGCCGGGTCGTCGCGCAGCGTCTGCATCGCGGCGGCGTATTGCGCGGCGGGCAGGGTGACCGTGAGTTCACCGCGGTCGCGGACCAGTGTCTTCAATGCGTCGCCCAGCACGGCGGTCAGTGCCGTTTGCAGGGTATCGAGCTTCTGGGTCATCTCGGGTTGCCTTCAGCGCGTGTCACGTGATTTGCACGGTCAACGTGCAATGGTGTTTTCACGGCGGATCTTGGCCTGCAGCTGCAGGATGCCGTAGAGCAGCGCCTCTGCAGTGGGCGGGCATCCCGGCACGTAGACGTCCACCGGCACGATGCGGTCGCAGCCGCGCACCACGCTGTAGCTGTAGTGGTAGTAGCCGCCGCCGTTGGCGCAGCTGCCCATGCTGAGCACCCAGCGCGGCTCGGCCATCTGGTCGTAGACCTTGCGCAGCGCCGGCGCCATCTTGTTGCACAGCGTGCCGGCGACGATCATCAGGTCGCTCTGGCGCGGACTCGGGCGGAAGAGCATGCCGAAGCGGTCGATGTCGTAGCGCGCTGCGCCGGCGTGCATCATCTCGACCGCGCAGCACGCCAGGCCGAAGGTCATCGGCCACAGCGAGCCTGTCTTCGACCAGTTGATCAGCGTGTCGATCTGCGTGGTGACGAAGCCTTCTTTCAGGACGCCTTCGATACCCATATCAGAAGTTCCTCGCGCGCAATGCGCACAACCAAGGCCTGACGCGGAACCGGCTTTGCCGCGCCGCTGCAAGTGCCCCCACGGCGGGTAGCGAACGCCAGTGAGCTTGGGGGCCGACATTCATTCCCAATCGAGCGCACCCTTCTTCCATTCGTAGACGAAACCCACCACCAGGATGGCGAGGAAGACCATCATGGCCCAGAAGCCTGACGCGCCAATTTCACGCAGCGCCACTGCCCATGGGAAGAGGAAGGCGATCTCGAGGTCGAACAGGATGAAGAGGATGGCCACGAGGTAGTAGCGCACGTCGAACTTCATGCGTGCGTCCTCGAAGGCCTCGAAGCCGCATTCGTAGGGGCTGTTCTTCTCGACGTCGGGCCGGTTAGGGCCGAACACGAAGCCCAGCACCTGGGGCACGATGCCGACCGCGATGCCCACCAGGATGAACAGGATCACGGGCAGGTAGGGTTGCAGGTCCATGGCTACGTCAGTCCTGTGTCAGCTGCATTCAGGCCGCAAAAAAGCGCGCCTCGTGGTCCGCTGCCATTGCAGCGGGTTCGGGCGCGCCTGGGTTCGAACTGCCTTCAAGCGCCACACTGCTGCGGTGGGGTCGCTGCCCGGTGGCGGGTGGCGCAGGGCCACGGGGCAGCCGCGTTGAAAACCTTGGTGCCGACGGCGAGACTCGAACTCGCACAGCTTTCGCCACTACCCCCTCAAGATAGCGTGTCTACCAATTTCACCACGTCGGCAAGACGTCAAAACTCATCGCATTGCGCGGGGTCTGCGTGAGGCAGACACTGCGCCAAACAGCGCGGAATTCTAGCCGCAAAAACGAGGGCTTCCGCCCTCGTGAAGCTACTTCGAGGCTGCAGCTTCGGGCGCGGGTGCAACCGGCGCCGCAGGTGCAGGCGCAGCGGCCGGAATGGCACCGGTGGTCGGCGCGCTGGCACCGGCCGCGGGACGGTCGAGCACGCTGCTGCCGCTGGCCGCGGGGCGGTTGCTGGTGGAGTTGCCCATGTAGGCCAGCGCCAGCGTGCAGACGAAGAACACGGTGGCCAGTGCGGCCGTGGAACGCGACAGGAAGTTGGCGCTGCCGGTGGCGCCGAACAGGCTGCCCGAGGCACCGCTGCCGAACGAGGCGCCCATGTCGGCGCCCTTGCCGTGCTGGATCAGCACCAGCCCGATCATCGTCAGCGCCGACAGCAGTTGCACTGCGAGGGTCAGGGTCATCCAGAATTGCATGATGGGTTTACTCCAGGAATCGAATCAATGTGCCGCGCGGCAGATGGCGAGGAAGTCGGCGGCCTTCAACGCGGCGCCGCCGATCAGGCCGCCGTCGATGTCGGGCTGCGCGAAGAGGGTGGCGGCGTTGTCGGCCTTGACGCTGCCGCCGTAGAGGATCTTCATGGTGTCGGCGCGCCCGGTGGCGGCCTGCAGCTGGGCCCGCAACACGGCGTGCACGGCCTGAGCCTGCTCGGGACTGGCGGTGCGGCCGGTGCCGATGGCCCACACGGGTTCATAGGCCACCACCATCTCGGCCGCGCAATGCGCCAGCAGGTGGATGACGGCCGAGAGCTGGCGCTTGACGACGGCCTCGGTCTGACCGGCCTCGCGTTCGGCCAGCGTCTCGCCGACACAGACCACCGGCGTGACGCCGCGGGCCAGCGCGGCCTGGGCCTTCTCGGCCACGAGCTGGTCGCTCTCGGCGTGGTAGGCGCGGCGCTCGCTGTGGCCGACGATGGCGTAGCGGCAACCGCATTCGGCCAGCATCGCCGCCGACACCTCGCCGGTGTAGGCGCCCTGCTCGTGCGAGGACACATCTTGCGCGCCCCAGCGCAGGTCGCTGGCCGCCAAGGTGGCCGCCGTCTCGTTCAGGAACACGAAGGGCACGCAGACGGCGACATCGGCGGTGTAGGGCCGCCCGCCGAGCAAAGCGGCCAGCAGCTCGGCATTGGCCGGCCGGCTGCCGTGCATCTTCCAGTTGCCCACCACGAGTTTGCGTCGCATCACTTTGCTCCCTAGACCCAGCTCAGGACGATCTTGCCCACGTGCGCGCTCGACTCCATCAGCGCATGCGCCTCGGCCGCCTTCGCGGCCGGGAACACCTGGTGGATGACGGGCTTTACGGCACCACTTTCGAGCAGCGGCCAGACCTGCGCGCGCAGGGCCTGCGCCAGCATGGTCTTGTAGGCCACGCTGCGCGGCCGCAGTGTCGAGCCGACGAGGGCCAGGCGCTTGCGCAGCAGCAGGCCGGCGTCGATGGCGCTCTTCGTGCCGCCCTGCGCCGCGATCAGTGCCAGGCGGCCGTCGTCGGCCATGCACTCCAGTTCACGGCCGATGTAGTCGCCGGCCACCATGTCGAGCACCACATCGGCGCCCTTGCCGCCGCTCAGACGCTTCGTTTCGGCGACGAAGTCCTGCGTGCGGTAGTTGATGGCGTGGTCGGCGCCCAGGGCCGCGCAGGCGGCGCACTTTTCGTCGCTGCCGGCGGTAACGATGACACGCGATCCCAGCGCCTTGGCCAGCTGGATGGCGGTGACACCGATGCCGCTGCTGCCGCCCTGCACCAGCAACGTTTCGCCGGGTTGCAGGCGCGCGATGTGGAAGACGTTCTGCCACACCGTGAAGAAGGTTTCGGGCAGGCCCGCGGCCTGCACCATGTTCAGGCCCAGCGGCACCGGCAGGCACTGGCCCACCGGCGCGACGCAGAACTCGGCGTAACCGCCGCCCGCCACCAGCGCACAGACGGCGTCGCCCAGCGCCAGCCCGGCGGCGGCCAGGTCGTCCGGCGTGCCACCGGCCACCGTGCCGGCCACTTCGAGCCCCGGCAGGTCACTCACCCCCGGCGGCATCGGGTACAGCCCCTTGCGCTGCAACACATCGGGGCGGTTCACGCCCGATGCCTGCACGGCGATCAGCAGTTCACCCGGGCGCGGCTCGGGCACGGGCCGTTCACACGGCACCAGCACCTCGGGCCCGCCCGGGGCCGTGATCTGAATGGCGCGCATGCGGGCCGTTGGCTGCACCGTCACTCGGGCTGCTTCGGTGCCTGGTCTGGCACGGTATCGGCCACCGGCTGCGCCACCGGCGCGCCATTGTCGGCGCCGGCTTCCGCGGGCGCGGCTTCACGGCGCGGACGGTCGTCGCGGTCGCGGCGCGGCGGGCGGTCGTCGCGGTCACGGCGCGGGCGGTCACCACGGTCGCCACGCGGCTCGAAACGCTCTTCCGGCATGCCTTCGGGACGCTCGAGCAGGGCTTTCATGCTGAGCTTGATGCGGCCCTTCTCGTCGGTCTCCAGCACCTTGACCTTGACGATCTGGCCTTCCTTGAGGTAGTCCTCGACACGCTCGACACGCTGGTGCGCGATCTGGCTGATGTGCAGCAGGCCGTCCTTGCCGGGCAGGATGTTGATGAGCGCACCGAAGTCCAGGATCTTCGTGACCGCGCCTTCGTAGACCTTGCCGATCTCGGCCTCGGCCGTGATCTCGCCGATGCGCTTGAGCGCAAAGGCGGCCTTGTCGGCGTCGGTGGACGCGACGGTGATGGTGCCGTCCTCGCCGATGTCGATGGTGCAGCCGGTTTCCTCGGTCAGCGCACGGATGGTCGCGCCGCCCTTGCCGATGACGTCGCGGATCTTTTCCTGGTTGATCTTCATCGTGTACAGGCGCGGCGCGAATTGGCTGACTTCGGCCTTCGCGCCACCGACGGCTTCCACCATCTTGGCCAGGATGTGCAGGCGCGCTTCCTTGGCCTGCGCCAGTGCGACCTGCATGATCTCCTTCGTGATGCCCTGGATCTTGATGTCCATCTGCAGCGCGGTGATGCCACCGTTGGTGCCGGCCACCTTGAAGTCCATGTCGCCCAGGTGGTCCTCGTCACCCAGGATGTCGGTCAGCACCGCAAAGCGGTTGCCTTCCTTGATCAGGCCCATCGCGATGCCGGCCACGTGGGCCTTCAGCGGCACGCCGGCGTCGAGCATGCTCAGGCAGCCGCCGCAGACGCTGGCCATCGACGACGAGCCGTTGCTCTCGGTGACTTCCGAGACGATGCGGATCGTGTACGGAAAGTCTTCCTTCTTCGGCAGCACGGCGATCAGCGCGCGCTTGGCGAGGCGGCCGTGGCCGATCTCGCGCCGCTTGGGCGTGCCGAAGCGGCCCGCTTCGCCGGTGGCGAAGGGGGGCATGTTGTAGTGCAGCATGAAGTTGTCGGTGAACTCGCCCGCCAGCGCGTCGATGCGCTGCGCGTCGCGTTCGGTGCCCAGCGTGGCCACCACCAGCGCCTGCGTCTCGCCACGCGTGAACAGCGACGAGCCGTGGGTGCGCGGCAGCACGCCGTTGCGGATCTCGATGGCACGCACGGTGCGCGTGTCGCGGCCGTCGATGCGCGGCTCGCCGGACAGGATCTGGCCACGCACCAGACGGGCTTCGATCTCGAACAGCAGCGTTTCGATCTTCACGCTGTCGAACTCGACGCCCTCGGCCTTCAGCGCGCTGAAGACGTTGGCGTAGGCCTCGCGCGTGGCCTGGGTGCGGGCCTGCTTGCTGCGGATCTGGTAGGCGGCGCGCAGCGGCTCTTCGGCCAGCGCGGCGATCTTGGCGATCAGAGGCTCGTCCTTGGCCGGGGCTTGCCAGTTCCACACCGGCTTGCCGGCGTCACGCACCAGTTCGTTGATGGCGTTGATGGCGATCTTGCCCTGGTCGTGGCCGAAAACCACGGCGCCGAGCATGATCTCTTCGCTCAGCTGGTCGGCTTCAGACTCCACCATCAGCACGGCGGCTTCGGTGCCGGCGACGATGAGGTCGAGCTGGCTGTCGATGAGCTGCGTCTTGCCCGGGTTCAGCACGTACTGGCCGTTGATGTAGCCCACGCGGGCGGCACCGATGGGGCCGTTGAACGGGATGCCGCTGATCGACAGCGCAGCGCTGGTGCCGATCATGGCGGCCACGTCGGCCTGCACTTCAGGGTTCAGGCTGACGACGTGCACGATGACCTGCACCTCGTTGTAGAAGCCGTCCGGGAACAGCGGGCGGATGGGGCGGTCGATGAGGCGGCAGGTCAGCACCTCGAGTTCACTCGGGCGGCCTTCGCGCTTGAAGAAGCTGCCCGGGATCTTGCCGGCGGCGTAGCTCTTTTCGGTGTAGTCCACCGTCAGCGGAAAGAAGTCCTGGCCCGCCTTGGCGTTCTTGGACGCCACGACGGTGGCCAGCACGACGGTGCCGTCGATGTCGACGAGCACGGCGCCACTGGCCTGGCGGGCGATTTCGCCGGTTTCCAGCGTGACGGTGTGTTGACCCCAGGTGAAGGTCTTGGAGATCTTGTTGAACATGCTCATGCGAGGTCTTCCTTCGAAGATGTGGGCAGCGTCATGCCATTCCAGCGAAACCCGTGGGGATGCCTTTGGAATGACACAGCAAATGCGGCCCGGTGGTGGAACAGGTGCGGCGCGCGGGGTGCAGGAGGCACCCCGCAGGGCCGGAATTACTTGCGCAGGCCGAGCTTGGCGATCAGCGCCATGTAGCGCTCGGGCGCCACGTCCTTCAGGTAGGACAGCAGGCGCTTGCGGGCGTTGACCATCTTCAGCAGGCCGCGGCGGCCGTGATGGTCCTTCGCGTGCAGCTTGAAGTGCGGCGTCAGTTCGTTGATGCGTGCGGTGAGCAGCGCAACCTGGACTTCGGGGCTGCCGGTATCGGCCGGGCCGCGGGCGTTGTCCTTGACGATGTCGGCCTTGACGGCGGTAGCGAGGGTCATGCGATTTCCTTGAGTTTTCTCTTGGAAACCGCATTCCGGCGCCCTGGCTTGCGGCGCCTGCGGTTTCCGGGTTGGACTTGCGGTCACCAGTGAAACCGACCGGTGCCGTGCTTGTCCCAGGCAGCCCGAAGGCCACGAGGAACCCCGAATTATAGCCTGAGCGCCCCGGCCAGCCGAGCCAGCCCCTGCTGCAGCCGAGCCGGGTCGCGCGAGGCGAAGCACCAGCGCAGCCAGCCCTCGCCTTCTTCGCCGAAGGCCACGCCGGGCGCCAGGCCCAGTCCGTGATCGGCCACCAGGCGCTTGGCCAGCGCGAGGGAGTTGTTCTCGCCTTCGACGCGGAAGAAGGCGTAGAGCCCACCCGGCGGGCTGGCCACCGCGACACCTGGCAGCGCCTGCAGCCCGGGCACCAGGGTGTCGCGGCAGGCCTGCAGCCGTGCGATCAGCCCGGGCACAAAACTGTCGGCCATCGCCAGCGCCGCCAGCCCGCCACGCTGCACGAAGACCGGGGCGCAGGAGCTGTTGAACTCCAGCAGCTTGCCCATCGCATCCACGTGCCCCCGCGGCAGCACCAGCCAGCCCAGGCGCCAGCCGGTCATCAGGAAGCTCTTGCTGAAACTGTGGGCGACGATCAGGCGGTCGTCGGCGCTCGCGATGTCCAGGAATGTCGGCGCAGCGGGCGCGCCGCCGAAGTAGATCCGCTCGTAGACCTCGTCGGCCACCAGCCAGGTGCCGGTGGCGCGGCAGTGCGTCAGGATCTGCTGCTGTTCGGCGCGGGTCAGTGTCCACCCCGTGGGGTTGTTGGGCGCGTTGACCAGCAGCATGCGTGTGCCCGGGGTCACCGCCGCCAGCAGTTCGGCCATGTCCAGCCGCCACGCGCCGGCGGCGTCGGGCCGCAGCGGCACCCGTGTCACCCGCGCGCCCAGGATCGCCGGCTGCGCCGTCAGGTTGGGCCACACCGGCACCACCGCGACGACCTCGTCGCCGGCATCGAGCAGCATCTGCATGGCCAGCATCAGCGCCGTGACACCCGACGAGGTGACGGCGATGCGCCCGACGTCGATCGGCCCGTGCAGCCCGCTGGCATAAGCGGCGATGGCTTCACGCAGCTCGGGCAGGCCGAGGTTGTGCGAATAGAAGGTCTCGCCCCGCGCCAGCGCATCGGCCGCGGCCTGGCGTATGGGTTCGGGCGTGACTTCGTCGCTCTCGCCGAACCAGAAGGGCAGCACGTCGCTGCGCCCCAGGCCGGCGTTGGCCACTTCGCGGATCTTCGAGCCCGGCAGGGCCTGGATGGCAGCACGCATGCGTTTCCTCCGGGTCGCTCACTCGGGCCGCGTCATGCGGCACTGGGAGGGCTGGGCGAGCGCGGCCGCTTCGCTGCGGCGCAGCGTGCGGAAGCCGAAGCCAGAGCCCTCGACATCGTGCTTCACGCCGGGTGCGCCGGCGCGGTCCATCACGCTCACCACCAGCGGCTGCTGCAACTGGTGGTCCTCGGCGCGCATCGTGGCACTGTGCAGATCGCCCAGGCCGGCGCGCGTGCCGTCGAAACGCGCGCCTTCGAGCGCGCGCGCCACCGCGGCGGCTTCCACGCTGCCAGCACGTTCGATGGCCGCCACCAGCATCTCCACCAGCACCTGCATGCGCACGTGCACGTAGTCGTCGCGCGGCTCGGGGTAACGGCGGCGGAAGGCGGCGTAGAAGGCGTCGGACACCGTGCCGCCGACGTTCGGGTGCCATTCGGCCACCGCCAGCACACGGCCGACACCGGCCTCGCCGATGGCCGCCGGGGCGCCCAACGCGTTGCCGTAGAAGGTGTAGAGCTTGGCGTCGGCGCCCACGTCGCGCAGCGCGCGCACCAGCAGCGTGAGGTCGTTGCCCCAGTTGCCCGTCAGCACGGCCTGCGCGCCACTGGCCTTGATCTTCGACGCGTAGGGCAGGAAGTCCTTCACGCGGCCCATCGGATGCAGTTCGTCGCCGACGATCTGGATGTCGGGGCGCCTGGCGGCAAGCATCGCGCGCGCCGAGCGCGCGACCTGCTGGCCGAAGCTGTAGTCCTGGCCGATGAGGTAGACCTTTTTCACCGCGGCGTCGTCGCGCAGCACCTCGGTCAGGGCGGCCAGGCGCATGTCGGCATGGGCGTCGAAGCGGAAGTGCCAGTAGCTGCAGCGTTCGTTGGTCAGCGCGGGGTCGACCGCCGAGTAGTTGAGGAACAATGCGCGGCGGCGCGGTTCGCGATCGTTGTGCTTGTCCAGCGCGTCGATCAGCGCCGCGGCCGCAGCCGAGCTGTTGCCTTGCAGCACGAAGCCGATGCCCTGGTCGGTGGCCGAACGCAGCAGCGACAGCGCTTCTTCGACCGTGCCCTTGCTGTCGAAGCGCACCAGCGCCAGCGGCCGCGCGCCGCCCTGGGCTTCGGGCAGCTTGACGCCGCCGCGCGCGTTCACGCGTTCCGTGGCCCACAGCAGGTTGCGGAAGACAGCCTCGCCGGCATTGGCGAAGGCGCCGGACAGGCCTTCGATAAGCGCCAGCTTGATGGGCTCGCGTGACGTCTGGGCCCGCGCGGCGGGCAGCGCGGCAAACAGCGGCAGCGCCATCACGGCGCGTCGGGTGGGGTTCAAGGCGTGGGAATCCTGGACAGGTGGAGTGAGGGGTCGGGCCGTTACGCGGTCGCCGACGCGGCTGCGGACGCGTGCGGCAGTTCGGCCAACGGCCAACGCGGCCGCACGTCAAAGGCGCCGTCGGTCTGCAGTTCGGCCACGCCGTGCTGCAGCCGCAGTGCTGCAGCCAACGCGATCATCGCGCCGTTGTCGGTGCACAGCGCCAGGGGTGGATAGAACACACGTGCGCCCAGCTTCGCCGCGCCGGCGTCGAGCCGTTCACGAAGGCGCAGGTTGGCGCCGACACCGCCGGCCACGACGAGGCGGCGGCTGTCGGTGGCCTTCAAGGCCTTCAGCGACTTGGCGACCAGCACGTCGACGATGGCCGCCTGCGTGCTGGCGGCGAGGTCGGCCAGCGTCTGGTCGCAGGGCTGGGCGCCGAGCTTGCGGTGCTGCGTCAACACCGCCGTCTTCAGGCCGGCGAAGGAGAAGTCGAGGTTGCCGCTGTGCAGCAGCGGCCGTGGCAGGGCGTAGGCGTCCGGGTCGCCAAATTCGGCCAGCCGCGCCAGCGCCGGCCCGCCGGGATAGCCCAGGCCCAGCAGCTTGGCGCTCTTGTCGAAGGCCTCGCCGGCGGCGTCGTCGATGGTCTCGCCGAGCAGCGTGTAGCGCCCGACACCCTCGACCTGCATCAGCTGCGTGTGACCGCCAGAGACTAGCAGCGCGACGAACGGAAATTGCGGCGCCGGCTCGGCCAGGAAGGGCGACAGCAGGTGCCCTTCGAGGTGGTGCACCCCCAGCGCCGGCTTGCCCAGCGCCGCGGCCAGTGCCACCGCCACCCCGGCGCCCACCAGCAGCGCACCGGCCAGCCCGGGGCCACGGGTGTACGCCACCAGGTCGACCTCGGCCAGCGTGCAGCCCGCCTGCCGCAGCACCTGGCGCGCCAGCGGCAGCACACGCCGGATGTGGTCGCGCGAGGCCAGTTCGGGCACCACGCCGCCGTAGGCCGCATGCATGTCGACCTGGCTGTACAGCGCCTCGGCCAGCAGGCGCGGCACGCCGTCGGGCTGTGTCTCGACGAGGGCCACACCGGTTTCGTCGCACGACGACTCGAAGCCCAGTACTTTCATGCGGCCGAGTCTAGCGGCGGCTGCACCAACCCCTGCACCACGGCTGGCATACCGCTTGCTGAGGAAGAACCGGCACTTTCGAGTGTCTGTCTATCTCCTCAGCAGGGCATGAGCCCCAGTCCAGCCTCCCCGGCGCGAGCCGGGGAGGTCTTTTTTTTGGTGCGCAGCCCCAGCCTGGTGCGTCGGGTGACACGCCTGCGGGCAGGGGCGGCCCCGACACCCCGCTACGAGCGTCGGGCCTTTCGGCATCTTCGCCCACCCCGCAGCCCCTCAGGAGACACCCACGGCCCTTCCCTTCCGCCCCCTGTTCGCCTTGCTGGCCGGCCTGGCCTGCATGGCCAGCGCGCCCGGCTGGGCGCAGTCGACGCTGGACAAGGTGAAGGCCAGCGGCAGCATCACGCTGGCCTACCGCGAATCGTCGATCCCCTTTTCCTACCTCGACGACAAGGCCCAGCCGGCGGGCTTCGGCGTCGACATCTGCGAGCGCATCGTCGACGAGATCAAGAAGACGACCGGCCGCGCCGACCTGAAGGTACAGCGCCAGGCCGTGACCTCGGCCAACCGCATCCCGCTGCTGCAGAACGGCACCATCGACCTGGAGTGCGGCAGCACCACCAACAACAGCGACCGCGCCAAGCAGGTGACGTTTGCGATCAACGACTTCTACACCGGCACGCGCTGCCTGGTGAAGGCCGACTCGGGCATCAAGGGCCTGCCCAACCGGAACAGCAAGGCCGTGATGTCGACCCCTCGGCGCGACCAACTTTCGCATCATCCGCAACCTGCTCAACGAGCAGAAGCTCCCCATCGAACTGATCGGCGCCAAGGACCACAGCGAATCGGCTCTGCTGGTTCAGAGCGGCCGGGCGGCGGCCTTTGCGATGGACGACATCCTGCTGTACGGCCGGCGCGCCAGCGCGCAGAACCCGGCCGAGCTGGCGGTGGTCGGCGAGCCCATCCAGGTCGAGCCTTACGCCATCAGGGTGCGCAAGGACGACCCCAGCATCAAGGCGCTGGTCGACGGTGTGCTGACGCGGCTGATGAAGAGCGGCGAATTCGAGACGCTCTATCGCAAGTGGTTCCAGGCGTCGATCCCGCCGCGCGGCAACCGCCTGAACGCGCCAATGGACAAGGCGCTGATCGACAACCTCAAGATGCTCTCCGACAAACCGGCTACCTGAGACCACCCCGAAGCGGGCTTAGCCCGCTTCCCCTCAAGGGGCAACGCCAGCGGCCCGGCGGAGCCGGTTCCGCGGCGTTCACTTGAAGCGAAGGCCTGCCACAGCAGGGCTAATGGTTTTCTCTGGCGTGGTTGATCGTGTACTTCGGAATCTCGATCGTCACGTCCTGGTTCGACAGGATGGCCTGGCAGCTCAGGCGCGACGTGGGCGTCAGGCCCCAGGCGCGGTCGAGCAGGTCTTCCTCGCTCTCGTCCATCTCGCCCAGTGAGTTCAAGCCCTCCTTCACCACCACGTGGCAGGTGGTGCAGGCGCAGCTCATCTCGCAGGCATGTTCGATGGCGATGCCGTTTTCGAGCAGCGCCTCGCAGATCGAGGTGCCGGCCGGCGCTTCGATGGTGTCGCCCTGCGGGCAGAGTTCGGCGTTGGGAAGGATGCGGATGATGGGCATGGTCAGGGCTCGCGCCGGGCCGCGCCAAGCGAGGCCTGCGCCCCCTCGGGGGGCCACGAACGACAGTGAGCTTGGGGGTTCATTTCGGATTCAGACTTCTTCAAGACGGCGGCCCGCCAGGGCCTGGCGGATGCCCTGGTTCATGCGCGCGGCGGCGAAGGCTTCGGTGCCTTCGGCCAGCGCCTCGACGGCGGCTTCGATGGCATGGGCGTCCTCGCCCTGCGCGGTGCTGGCGGTGGCCTCGATCAGGCGCTCGATGTCAGCGCGCTCGGCGTCGGACAGCAGCGTGCCGTCGGCCGCCAGCGCCGAACGGGTGGCCAGCACCATGCGTTCGGCGTCGACACGCGCCTCGCGCAGCGAACGTGCGGCCATGTCCTCGTCGGCGTGCGCGAAGCCGTCCTTCAGCATCTGCGCGATCTGCTCGTCGGCCAGGCCGTAGCTGGGCTTGACGGTGACCGCGGCCTCGACGCCGCTGCCGGTCTCGCGCGCCTGCACGCTCAGCAGGCCATCGGCGTCGACCTGGAAGGTGACGCGGATGCGCGCCGCCCCGGCCACCATCGGCGGGATGCCGCGCAGCTCGAACCGCGCCAGGCTGCGGCATTCGCTGACCAGGTCGCGTTCACCCTGCACGACATGGATCGCCATCGCCGTCTGGCCGTCCTTGAAGGTCGTGAACTCCTGCGCCTTGGCCACCGGGATCGTCGTGTTGCGCTCGATCACACGTTCGACCAGGCCGCCCATCGTCTCCAGCCCCAGGCTGAGCGCGATGACGTCGAGCAGCAGCAGTTCACCGTCCTGCGCGTTGCCGGCCAGCGCGTTGGCCTGGATGGCGGCGCCCAGCGCCACCACCTCGTCGGGGTTGACGTTGGTCAGCACCGGCTGGCCGAACAGTTCGCTCACGGCGTTGCGCACGGCCGGCATACGCGTGCTGCCGCCGACCATGACCACGCCATGCACCTCGCTGCGCGCCACCTTGGCATCGCGCAGCACCTTGCGCACGGCGGCCAGCGTGCGGTCGATCAGCGGCTTGGCCGCGGCCTCGAATTCACGCCAGTCGATGGTGGTGTTGAGGATGCCCGCGTCCTGCAGACTCAGATGGCTGTTGACCGTTGCACCCGCGTTGTCGCTGAGTTCGTGCTTGACCGCGCGCGCCTCCGTCAGCACCGCCCGCTTGTCGTTAGGCGACAGTTCGGCCAGCGACGGCAGGCCGCGCTGCACCAGCATCATCGCGGCCAGCACCTCGTCGAAGTCGTCGCCGCCCAGGGCAGCGTCGCCGCCCGTGGCGACGACCTCGAACACGCCCTGCGTCAGGCGCAGCAGGCTGATGTCGAAGGTGCCGCCGCCCAGGTCGTAGACGGCGTAGAGGCCTTCGCTCGCGTTGTCCAGCCCGTAGGCCACGGCCGCGGCGGTGGGCTCGCTGATCAGGCGCAGCACGTTGATGCCGGCCAGCTGCGCGGCGTCCTTCGTGGCCTGGCGCTGGGCGTCGTCGAAGTAGGCCGGCACGGTGATGACGGCGCCGAAGAGCGCGTCGGTGTCGAAGGTGTCCTCGGCACGCTGGCGCAGCGTGGCCAGGATCTCGGCCGAGGTTTCCACCGGCGTCTTCTCGCCGTCGCGGGTGGCGATCGCCAGCATGCCGGGGCCGTCGACGAAACGGTAGGGCAGCTTGCCGGTGTCGGCCACGTCGGCCAGCTGGCGGCCCATGAAGCGCTTCACCGACACCAGCGTGTTCTCGGCGTCTTCGGCCGAGGCCGCGAGCGCGTCGTAGCCGATCTGGCGGCGCCCGCCTTCGAGGTAGCGCACCGCCGAAGGCAGCAGCAGGCGGCCCTGCGTGTCGGGCAGGCATTCGGCCGCGCCATGTCGCACCGCGGCCACCAGCGAATGCGTGGTGCCCAGGTCGATGCCGACGGCGATGCGGCGCTGGTGCGGGTCGGGCGCCTGGCCGGGTTCGGAGATCTGCAGCAATGCCATGGGTTCTGTTCTTGGGTTCAGCGGGTGGCGTCGAGGGCCTCGAGGCGGCGCCCGATGTCGTGGCGGAAACGTGCCACGAACATCAGCGAGCGCACCAGCGCGGCCGCCGCGGCGGTGTCTTGCGTGTCGTCGAGCAGCGTCGTCAGCCGCGCAAGCAGCTGGCTTTCATCGTGCGCGATCTCGGCGTCCAGCGCCTCGACGGCAGCGGCGTCGGCGGCTTCGTCCAACGCCTCGCGCCATGCCATCTGCTGCATCAGGAAGGCCGCGGGCATCGCGGTATTGCGCTCGGCGTCGATCGGCACACCACGCAGCGCACACAGGTAGGCGGCGCGGCTCAGCGGGTCTTTCAGGCGCTGGTAAGCCTCGTTCACACGCACGGCCCACTGCATGGCCACGCGCTGCGCTGCGGCGCCCTCGGTAGCAAAGCGGTCGGGGTGCACCTCGGCCTGCAGCCCGCGGCGGCGCGCGTCGAGGTCGGCACGGTCCAGGGCCTGCAACGGCTGCAGGCCGAAGAGCGTGAAGTCGTCGTCGCTCAGCTTCACGGCGCCTTGCCGTAGAAGACCGACAGCCCGTTGTCGGGGTAGCCACCGAACGCGGCGCGCTGCGTGTAGCCGCAGCGTTCGTACAGCGCCACGGCCTCGTGCTGGTGGCGGCCGGTTTCCAGCAGCGCGAGCCGGCAGCCGTCGGCGCGCAGGCCGACTTCCAGCGCGCCGAGCAGGCGCACGCCCAGCCGCTGGCCGCGCTGCGCCGGGTCGACGTACATGCGCCTGACCTCGCCATACGCGACGCCGCCGGTGTCGGGTTCGGCCGGCATGCGGCGATAGGCCGCGGTGCCCATCGCCTGCCCGCCGTCGCGTGCGACGAAAAACGCCACGTCCGCTGCCCGCAGCGCCTGCACGTCGAGGATGTGGTTGGCGTCGGGCGGGTAGAGCGACATCAGGTAGGCGTCAAGCGCCGCCAGCAGGGCCGCCACCTCGGGCTGGTCGGGGCGTTCACGGCGGATGACGATGCGGTCGGACATGGGGCGGAAAGTGAGAGGGCGCGGCAGTACGGCTTCGTACGCGCCGCGCCCTGCGCGTGGGACGTACTGCCTTCAGACGCGGAAGGACTCTCCGCAGCCGCAGCGGTCTTTTTCGCGCGGATTGTGGAACTTGAAGCCTTCGTTCAGGCCCTCGCGCACGAAGTCGAGTTCGGTGCCATCAATGTAGGGCAGGCTCTTCGGGTCGACCAGAACCTTGACGCCGTGGTCTTCAAAGATCACGTCTTCAGGCGCAATGTCGTCGGCGTATTCCAGCTTGTAGGCCAGGCCCGAGCAGCCGGTGGTCTTGACGCCCAGTCGCACGCCCACGCCCTTGCCGCGCCGGCCCAGGTAGCGAGTGACGTGCCGCGCTGCGGCTTCGGTGAGGGTGACCGACATGGTGCTGGCAACCTCAGTGCGATGCGGCGCCGGCGCCCTGGCCGTGCTTGGACTTGTAGTCGTCGACGGCCGCCTTGATGGCGTCCTCGGCCAGGATGCTGCAGTGGATTTTTACCGGCGGCAGCGCCAGTTCCTCGGCGATCTGCGTGTTCTTGATCGTCACCGCCTCGTCCAGTGTCTTGCCCTTCACCCATTCGGTGACGAGCGAGCTCGACGCGATGGCCGAGCCGCAGCCGTAGGTCTTGAAACGGGCGTCCTCGATCAGCCCGGTGACGGGGTTGACCTTGATCTGCAACTTCATCACGTCGCCGCAGGCCGGCGCACCGACCATGCCGGTGCCGACACTGTCGTCGCCCTTGTCGAAGCTGCCGACGTTGCGGGGGTTTTCGTAGTGCTCGACGACTTTTTCGCTGTAGGCCATGTCAATTGCTCCTGTATTTCGGGGATGTCAGTGGGCGGACCACTGGATCGTGCTGATGTCGATGCCGTCCTTGAACATCTCCCACAGCGGCGAGAGTTCACGCAGCTTGCCGACGTTGGCCTGCAGCGTACTGACGGCGTAGTCGATCTCTTCGACGGTGGTGAAGCGGCCGATCGTCATGCGCAGGCTGGAATGCGCCAGCTCGTCGCTGCGGCCCAGGGCGCGCAGCACGTAGCTGGGTTCCAGGCTGGCGCTGGTGCAGGCCGAGCCCGAGGACACCGCGAGGCCCTTGACGCCCATGATCAGCGACTCGCCCTCAACGAAGTTGAAGCTGGCGTTGATGTTGTGCGGCACGCGGTGTTCGAGGTCGCCGTTGATGAAAACCTGCTCGATGGTCGAGATACCGTCGAGCAGACGCTTGTGCAACATGCGGATGCGCTCGATCTCGGTGCCCATCTCGGCCTGCGCGATGGCGAAGGCCGTGCCCATGCCGACGATCTGGTGCGTGGGCAGGGTGCCGCTTCGCATGCCACGCTCGTGGCCCCCGCCGTGGATCTGCGCTTCCAGTCGGATGCGCGGCTTGCGCCTGACGTACAGCGCGCCCTGCCCTTTGGGCCCGTAGGTCTTGTGCGCCGACATGCTGAGCAGGTCGACGGGCAGCCTGACCATGTCGATGACCACCTTGCCCGTGGCCTGCGCCGCATCGACGTGGAAGACGATGCCGCGCTCTCGGCAAAGGTTACCGATAGTCTCGATGTCCTGGATGACGCCGATCTCGTTGTTCACGAGCAGGATGGACGCCAGGACGGTGTCCTTGCGCAGCGCGGCCTTGAACTTGTCGAGGTCGAGCAGACCGTTGGATTCGACGTCGAGGTAGGTCACCTCGAAACCCTGGCGCTCAAGTTCGCGCATGGTGTCGAGCGTGGCCTTGTGCTCGGTCTTCAGCGTGATCAGGTGCTTGCCGCGGCTGGCGTAGAAGTGCGCCGCGCCCTTGATCGCCAGGTTGATCGACTCGGTGGCGCCGCTGGTCCAGACGATCTCGCGCGGGTCGGCGTTGATCAGGCCGGCCACCTGGGCACGCGCCTTCTCGACCGCCTCTTCCGCTTCCCAGCCCCAGGCGTGGCTGCGCGAAGCCGGGTTGCCGAAGTGTTCACGCAGCCAGGGAATCATGGCGTCGACGACACGCGGGTCGCAAGGCGTGGTGGCACCGTAGTCGAGGTAGATGGGGAAATGCGGGGTCATCGCAGGAGACTCTTCGTCGCTGTAACGGGGAGGGATGTCGGGAAAACGGGAAGCGTCAGGCGCTCACTTCGTGAACGCGTTGCCGAGCGCAAAAACCGAATTCGGCGCGGTCACCTTGATCGGCTTGACCACCGGCACGCTGGAGATCGCGCGCTTCACCGGCGAGGCGTCGATCGAGACACCCTTGGCCAGTTGTTCGTCGACCAGCTTCTGCAGCGAGATGGAATCGAGGTACTCGATCATCTTGTTGTTCAGGCTGGTCCACAGGTCGTGCGTCATGCACTTGCCGGTGTCCTCGCCCATGCAGCTTTCCTTGCCGCCGCAACCGGTGGCGTCGATGGGCTCGTCGACCGCGACGATGATGTCGGCCACGGTGATCTCGCCCGCGGCACGGCCCAGCGAGTAGCCGCCGCCGGGGCCGCGTGTGCTTTCCACCAGTTCGTGGCGGCGCAGCTTGCCGAAGAGCTGCTCGAGGTAGGACAGCGAGATCTGCTGGCGTTGGCTGATGGCCGCCAGGGCCACGGGGCCGGCGTTGGAGCGCAGCGCCAGGTCGATCATCGCGGTGACAGCAAAACGGCCTTTGGTGGTGAGTCGCATCGGTGGTTCTCCTGGCGCGCTGGACGCCTGCGGTGCAGTGGCAACAGCCCGGAGCCGTAGCGCCGGAACCCGGCTTCGGGCCGGGCGGAGCAGACTGCGGCAGCTGTCTCCTACTGATTCACTCAAGTATACCTTAAGTTGAGTGTTTTAGTACGGCTTAGCTCCCCGGCCGAGCTGTGAGCTCGCCTTGCAGCCGGGCGACAAAACCGTCGCAGGCGTCCTCCACCAGGTCCAGCACCCGCTCGAAACCGGCAGCGCTGCCGTAGTAGGGGTCGGGAACGGCCTGGATGCCGGCAAATCGCCGCGCGTAGGGCATCAGCAGCTCGACGCGGGCGGCGCTGCCCGGCGGCGCCTTGCGCTGCAGCCAGCTCAGGTTGTCCTCGTCCATCGCCAGCAGCCAGTGGAAACGGGTGAAGTCGTCGGCGCGCACTGCACGCGCGCGTTGCGCCGAGAGGTCATAGCCGCGCAAAGCAGCGTGGCGCAGTGCCCGAGGATCGGGCGGCTCGCCGGTGTGCTGGTCCAGCGTGCCTGCCGAGTCGACAGCCACACGCGGCTGTAGTCCGGCACGCTGCAGCCGGTCGCGCAGCACACCCTCTGCGGTGGGAGAACGGCAGATGTTGCCCATGCAGACCATCAGCACCCGCAGTTCGGCGCCCTCGCCTGCAGCCGTCGGCAGGGCAGCGCCCTGCATCCACTGCTTCAGCCGCTTGATCATCGTGGCGCCCCCGGCGCCGGAATCAGCGGCACCACGTCGTGGCCGCTACCGCCGAAGGCCTGCTCGCGCAGCAGTGCCAGCTGGTCGCGCACACGCGCCGCCTTCTCGAACTCGAGGTTGCGCGCGTGTTCCAGCATCTGCTTCTCGAGCAGCTTGATGCGCTTGCCCAGGTCCTTCTCGCTCATCGACTCGACCTCGGCCGCCGCCTGCGCGGCCTTCAGATCGTCCTTGGCGCTCTTGTCGGAAACGGCGCCGTCGATCATGTCGCGAATGCGGGTCGTCACGCTGCGCGGCGTGATGCCTAAAGCGAGGTTGTGCGCGATCTGCTTGACGCGCCGGCGCTCGGTTTCGCCGATGGCGGCCTTCATGCTGTCGGTCATGCGGTCGGCGTAGAGGATGGCGCGGCCGTTGATGTTGCGCGCCGCGCGGCCGATGGTCTGGATCAGGCTGCGTTCGGCACGCAGGAAGCCTTCCTTGTCGGCGTCGAGGATGGCCACCAGGCTGACCTCGGGCAGGTCCAGACCCTCGCGCAGCAGGTTGATGCCCACCAGCACGTCGAACATGCCCAGGCGCAGGTCGCGCAGGATCTCGACCCGCTCGACGGTGTCGATGTCGCTGTGCAGGTAGCGCACCTTGACGCCGTTGTCCGAAAGGTACTCGGTCAGCTGCTCGGCCATGCGCTTGGTCAGCGTGGTGATCAGCACCCGTTCGTTGGCGACGACGCGGGTGCGGATCTCCTGCAGCACGTCGTCCACCTGGGTCACGGCCGGACGCACTTCAACCTCGGGGTCGACGAGGCCGGTGGGGCGCACGACCTGCTCGACGACCGCGCCGGTGTGTTCCTTCTCCCAGTTGCCGGGCGTGGCCGAGACAAACACCGACTGCCGCATCTTGCGTTCGAACTCCTCGAACTTCAGCGGCCGGTTGTCCAGCGCGCTGGGCAGGCGGAAGCCGTATTCCACCAGCGTCGTCTTGCGCGCGCGGTCGCCGTTGTACATGCCGCCGAACTGTCCGATCAGCACGTGGCTCTCGTCCAGGAACATCAGCGCGTCGGGGGCCAGGTAATCCACCAGCGTCGACGGCGGTTGGCCCGGCTCGGCGCCCGAGAGGTGGCGTGTGTAGTTCTCGATGCCCTTGCAGTGGCCCACCTCCTGCAGCATCTCGAGGTCGAAACGCGTGCGCTGTTCCAGGCGCTGGGCTTCCACCAGCTTGCCGCTCTTGACGAACTCGTCCAGTCGCGTGCGCAGCTCGTCCTTGATGGTCGCGATGGCGTCCACCACACGTTCACGCGGCGTCACGTAATGGCTGCTCGGGTAGACCGTGAAGCGCGGCACCTTCTGCCGCACGCGCCCGGTCAACGGGTCCAGCAGTTGCAGGCTCTCGACCTCGTCGTCGAAGAGTTCGATGCGCAGTGCCAGCTCGCTGTGCTCGGCCGGGAAGACGTCGATGGTGTCACCGCGCACGCGGAAAGAACCGCGCGAGAAGTCGATCTCGTTGCGCTTGTACTGCATGCGGATCAGCTGCTGGATCACGTCGCGCTGGCTCAGCTTGTCGCCCACGCGCAGCGTCATCACCATCTTGTGGTAATCGGCCGGGTTGCCGATGCCGTAGATGGCGCTGACGCTGGCCACGATGATCACGTCGCGGCGCTCCAACAGGCTCTTGGTGGCGCTCAGGCGCATCTGCTCGATATGCTCGTTGATCGCGCTGTCCTTCTCGATGAACAGGTCGCGCTGCGGCACGTAGGCTTCGGGCTGGTAGTAGTCGTAGTAGCTGACGAAGTACTCGACCGCGTTCTTGGGAAAAAAATCGCGGAACTCACTGTACAGCTGCGCCGCCAGCGTCTTGTTCGGCGCAAAAACGATCGCCGGCCGGCCCAGGCGCGCGATGACGTTGGCCATCGTGAAGGTCTTGCCCGAGCCCGTCACGCCCAGCAGCGTCTGGTACTGCAGACCGTCCTGGATGCCCTCGATCAACTGCGCGATGGCGGTGGGCTGGTCGCCTGCCGGCTCGAATTGCTGCAAGAGCTGAAAGGGCGAGCCTGGAAAGCTGACGAACTCGCCCGTGCGGGGCGCTTCGGCGTCGGTGGCCAGTTCAGCCAGTGCACTCATGCGGGTTTTCCCTATGGGCGGAGATTTAGAATCGGCGGTCTGCGCACAACAATCGGGCGGCCGTCGGGCAACCCGCAAGGGTAGCGCAGCCGCCAGCACAGCGCAGCGCGCCCCGCCGTACACCGCCCTACCGCTTCAGGAACATCCCATGACCAGCTCCCTGTTCGTCGCCGTCGAGATGGCCCCGCGTGACCCCATCCTGGGTCTGAACGAACAGTTCAACGCCGACCCCAACCCCGCCAAGGTGAACCTGGGCGTGGGCGTCTACTTCGACGACGAAGGCAAGCTGCCGGTCCTGCGCTGCGTCGCCACGGCGGAAAAGCTGCTGCTCGAGGTGCCCAAACCCAAGGGTTATCTGCCCATCGATGGCATCGCCGTCTACGACAAGGCGGTGCAGGGCCTGGTCTTCGGCGCCGACAGCGACGCCGTCACCAGCGGCCGTGTGGCTACCATCCAGGCCCTGGGCGGCACTGGCGGCCTGAAGGTCGGCGCCGACTTCCTCAAGCGCTTGCGCGCCGGCGCCACGGTGCTGATCAGCGACCCGAGCTGGGAAAACCACCGCGCGCTCTTCACCAACGCCGGCTTCGACGTCCAGACCTACCCCTACTACGACGCGGCCACCCGCGGCATTCGCTTCGGCGCGCTGATGGACACGCTGCGCGGCGCGCCGGCGGGTACCGTCGTCGTGCTGCACGCCTGCTGCCACAACCCGACGGGTTGCGACCTCGACGTCGCACAATGGGAACAGATCGCCGCCGCCTGCGCCGAACACGGCTTGGTGCCCTTCCTCGACATGGCCTACCAGGGCTTCGGCAAGGGCATCGCCGAAGACGGCGCCGCAGTGCAGTGTTTCCTGGCCACTGGCCAGCCGTTTTTTGTCTCGACCTCGTTCTCGAAGAGCTTTTCGCTCTACGGCGAGCGTGTTGGCGCGCTCAGCGTCGTCTGCAGCAGCAAGGAAGAGACGGCGCGTGTGCTGTCGCAGCTGAAGATCGTCATCCGCACCAACTACAGCAACCCGCCGACCTTCGGCGCCCAGATCGTGGCCACGGTGCTGACCACGCCCGGGTTGCGCGCGATGTGGGAAGAGGAACTGGCCGGCATGCGCGAGCGCATCCGCGCCACGCGCTACGAGTTGGTGACGCAGCTGCACGCCGCAGGCGTGCAGGGCGACCTGTCCTACATCACGGCACAGATGGGCATGTTCAGCTATTCGGGGCTGGCCAAGGAACAGATGCAGCGCCTGCGCAGCGAGTTCGGCGTTTACGGCGTCGACAGCGGGCGCATCTGCGTGGCGGCGATCAACAGCCGCAACATCGGCGCCGTGGCGGCGGCGGTGGCTCGCGTGATGCGGTAGCCGGTCGCCCGGTGGTCACCTGCGTGACAGCGGAAGCAAGCTGGGCCGCGGAAGCCCGTGTTTTTGCTCTATGGCGCAGGCGCCCGGCGCTGCAAGATGGCGCTCGAGGGCCTGAGCGGGCCTAATATTGCTGCAGTGCAGCAATATTAGGCGTACAGTCGCTTACCGGTGAGACAAGCAAGCGCCAGCATGGCGCTGCAGCCGGGCCTGCAGAACGGAGCTTTCGATGCTGTATCAGATCTACGAGACCCAACGTGCGCTGATGGCGCCCTTTTCCGAGTTCGCCAGCGCATCGGCGAAGCTCTACGACCACCCGCTGTCGCCCTTTGCGCACACGCCGATGGCCCAGCGCATCTCGGCCGGGTTCGATCTGCTGCACCGCCTGGCCAAGGAATACGAGAAGCCGCCCTTCGGCATCACCGCGGCCACCGTCAACGGTGTCGAGGTTGCGGTGCAGGAACAGGTGGCGTTGAAGAGGCCCTTTTGCCGCCTGCTGCGCTTCAAGCGCTTCACCGACGACGCCGCCGCACTGGCCACCATGAAGGACCAGCCCACGGTGCTGGTCGTGGCACCGCTTTCGGGCCACCACTCGACGCTGCTGCGCGACACCGTCAAGAGCCTGCTGCACGACCACAAGGTCTTCATCACCGACTGGACCGACGCCCGCATGGTGCCGCTCGCGGAGGGTCCCTTCCACCTCGACGACTATGTCGAGTACGTGCAGGAATTCATTCGCCACGCCGGCTCGGACAAGGTGCACGTGATCTCGGTCTGCCAGCCGACGGTGCCGGTGCTCGCAGCGGTGTCGCTGATGGCCAGCCGCGGTGAACCCACGCCGCTGACGATGACCATGATGGGCGGCCCCATCGACGCCCGCAAGAGCCCCACCGCGGTGAACAACCTGGCGATGAACAAGAGTCACAACTGGTTCGAGACCAATGTCATCTACCGCGTGCCGCAGAACTTCCCGGGCGCCGGGCGTGCCGTCTACCCGGGCTTCATGCAGCACACCGGCTTCGTGGCGATGAACCCCGACCGCCACATGAGCAGCCATTACGACTACTTCCGCGACCTCATCCGTGGCGACGACGACAGCGCCGAGGCGCACCGCCAGTTCTATGACGAATACAACGCGGTGCTCGACATGCCGGCCGAGTACTACCTGGACACGATCAAGGTCGTGTTCCAGGACTTCGCGCTCGTCAACGGCACCTGGACGGTGAAGGGCGAACTCGTCAAGCCGCAGGACATCACGACGACGGCGCTGCTGACGATCGAAGGTGAACTCGACGACATCTCGGGCGCGGGCCAGACCCGTGCGGCGCACGACCTGTGCGAGGGCGTGCCGAAAACGCGCCAGTTCCACTACGACGCGGTGGGTGCCGGTCACTACGGCATCTTCTCGGGCCGCCGCTGGCGCGAGAAGGTCTACCCCGAGGTGCGCGGCTTCATCGCCCGCTTCGACCAAGCCAGCGCGGCCGGCGTATCGGACAACGTGACGCCGCTGCCCAAGAGGTCGCGCGCCCGATAATCGGCGCGTGCCCATCCCGAAGCTCGCCGACCTGCTCGAAGCCGCACTGCCGCAGACGCAGTGCACACGCTGCGGCTACCCCGACTGCCGCGCCTACGCCGAGGCCATGGCCTCGGGCGAGGCCGACATCAACCGCTGCCCGCCCGGTGGCGCCGAGGGCATCACACGGTTGGCGCTGATCAGCGGCCGGCCGGCCAGCCGGCTCGATGCCAGCCACGGTAGCGAGGGCCCGCGCCAGCTGGCCGTCATCGACGAGGCCTGGTGCATAGGCTGCACGTTGTGCATCAAGGCCTGCCCGGTGGACTGCATCGTCGGCGCGTCCAAGCTGATGCACACGGTGATCGCGCCGCTGTGCACGGGCTGCGAGCTGTGCATCCCGGTCTGCCCGGTGGACTGCATCGCGCTGGTGCCCGTGACCGGCGGGCGCACTGGCTGGCAGGCCTGGAGCACGGCGCAGGCCGACGAGGCGCGCGAGCGCTACGCCTTCCACCGCGAGCGCCTGGAACGCGACCAGCGTGAAAACGACGTGCGCCTGGCCGCAAAGGCCCGCGACAAGCTGGCCGATCTGGCCGCGCACAGCCGCCTTACCGACCCCGAAACCCTGGCCGCCAAGCGCGCCGTCATCGAGGCCGCGCTGCAGCGCGCCGCAGCGCGCCAGAACCCGGCCCCCACCGTAGCCAGCACGCCCGATGAAGTCTGAGGCCATCGAAGCCTTTTTCGCCACGCTGGCCGCCGCCAACCCGCGGCCGCAGACCGAGCTGGAGTACACCAGCGTGTTCGAGCTGCTGGCGGCGGTGCTGCTTTCGGCGCAGGCCACCGACGTCGGTGTCAACAAGGCGACGAAACGCCTGTTTGCGCTGGCGCCCACGCCGCAGAAGATGCTCGACCTGGGGCTCGAACATGTCACCGAGCTCATCCGCACGATCGGCCTGTTCCGCACCAAGGCCAGGAACCTGCTCGCCACCTGCCGCATCCTCGTCGAACAGCACGGCGGCGAAGTGCCGCGCTCGCGCGCGGCGCTGCAAGCCCTGCCCGGCGTCGGCCGCAAGACGGCCAACGTGGTACTCAACGTGGCCTTCGGCGAGCCGACGGTGGCGGTCGACACGCATGTCTTCCGCGTCAGCAACCGCACCGGGCTGGCGCCCGGCTGCACGCCGCTGGAGGTGGAGGCCGGGCTGTTGAAACGTGTGCCGGCGAACTACCTCGTCGACGCCCACCACTGGCTCATCCTGCACGGGCGTTACCTCTGCACCGCACGCTCGCCGCGCTGCGGCGCCTGCGCCGTGCGGGTGTGGTGCGATCATGGCCGCCGGCTCGGCGCTCCTACAATCGGCGCCGGGAACAAGGGGTGACATGGCCAAGCTGGACGACCTTGCCGAACGCGTGGACCGCCTGGTGCTTCGGCACCAGGAGCTCAAGCGCAGCAGTGCGCTCATCGAGCAGCAGCTCGTGGCGGTGACCGCGGAACGCGACAGCCTGCGCTCGCGCCTGGCCGCCGCGCGGGCGCGCATCGACGCGCTGCTCGAACGCCTGCCCGCCGAGGCCACGGCCAGCGGCACAAAACGCAGCGCGCCGGGTGAAGGCGCATGAAGCAGGTCGAAGTCTCCATCCTCGGGCAGGTCTACATGCTGGGCTGCCCGGAAGGCGGCGAAACACTGCTGGCCGCGGCGGTGGCCAGCGTCGACCGCGAAATGACCACCATCCGCGACTCGGGCAAGGTGCGCGCGCGTGAGCGCATCGCTGTGCTGGCGGCGCTGAACCTGGCCTACCAGCTGGCCGAACGCAGCAGCGCCACGCCGCCGCCGGCGGCGGCCACCGCAGCGGCAGACAGCTCGACCGAGGGCAGTGCCGCGCTCGACGCGCTGCTGCGCCGCGTCGATGCCGCGCTGGCCGACGATGGCCAGTTGCTGTGAAGTCCCGCATGCCCGCCGGGCCAAGGTCGAGGTCTAGAATCACTTCGTCCGTCGTGTGTTTGTGAGCTTTATATGTCCTTGAGCCGATGGTCTATGACCAAGGGCTTGGAACATCGCCTTGCAGGCGTGATCGTCTCGCGTCAGATGAACCCAATGCTTGGCTGACCTCGCCCACCTGAACTCCCCTTAGGTTCAGGCACACGGTTCACTGCACGCGGCGGACACCTTTCCTTCTCTTCACTTCCAAAGACTGGTTCATGCCCGGCTACTGGCTGATGAAGAGCGAGCCCGACGAGGCTTCCATCGACCACCTCGCCCACGCCCCGCGTCAGACGCTGCCGTGGACCGGCGTGCGCAACTACCAGGCCCGCAACTTCCTGCGCGACGCCATGCAGGTGGGTGACGGCGTGCTCTTCTACCACTCATCATGCCCCACGCCCGGTGTCGCCGGGCTGGCACGCATCAGCGGCCCGCCGGTGCCCGACGCCTCGCAGTTCGACCCGCACAGCCCCTACTTCGACGCCAAATCCACGCCCGCTGCACCCCGCTGGCTGCTGCGCGACGTGACGCTGGTGCGCAAGAGCCGCCTGCTGAGCCTGGCCGAGATGAAGACCAGCCCCGCCCTGGCCGGCATGCAGGTGCTCAGGCGCGGCAACCGGCTGTCGATCACGCCGGTGACGCCGGCCGAGTGGCAGGCCGTGTTGGCGCTGCTGGACGACTGAAGCCCTTGGGTCTCGACTTCACGCTGGTGGCCGAACTGCTGGCCCTGGGCACCGTGGTCGGCTTCCTGGCCGGGCTGCTGGGCATCGGCGGCGGCATGATGATGGTGCCGGCGATGACGCTGATCCTGACGCAGCGCGGCGTCGAGAGCGGCCTGGCGGTGAAGATGGCCATCGCGACGTCGATGGCCACCATCCTCTTCACCTCGTTGTCCAGCGTGCGTGCCCACCACCGGCTCGGCGCCGTGCGCTGGCCCATCGCGCGCGCCATGACGCCGGGCATCGTTGCCGGCGGGCTGCTCGCTGGCGCCGGCGCCTTCGCGATACTCAAGGGCCAGGGCTTGGCGCTGCTGTTCGCGGCCTTCATCGGCTACACGGCGCTGCAAATGCTGCTGGACAAGAAACCGCGCCCCGGCCGCGCGCTGCCCGGGCCCTGGGGCCAGGTGGGTGTGGGTGCGGGGGTCGGCTTCATCTCGGGGCTGCTGGGTGCCGGCGGCGCCTTCCTTTCGGTGCCCTTCATGACCTGGTGCAACGTGCCGCCTCGCCACGCCGTGGGCACGAGCGCGGCACTGGGCTTCCCGATCGCGCTGGCCAGCACTGCGGGTTACGTCGTCGCCGGTCGGGGCCTGGCGCCGGCGCTGCCGGGCGCGATGGGCTACCTCTACCTGCCCGGGCTGCTGATCGTCGCGCTGGCCAGCGTGATGCTGGCGCCCTGGGGCGCGCGCACCGCGCAGCGCATCGACGTCGTGCTGCTGAAGCGCCTGTTCGCGCTGCTGCTGCTGGCGCTGGCCGGCAGCATGCTGCACCGCGCGCTGGCTGGCTGAGGCTGCCGCCCGTCGGCGTCAGGTTGCGTCGAAGCGGATCGCTGCCAGCGTGACGTGGTTGCCGCCGCGGCGGCGCGCCTCGGCCAGCGCCGCGTCACAGGCGACGACGAGCTCGTCCTGGGTCTGCGCGGTGTGCGGGAAGCTGGCCACGCCCATCGCCACCGTGAAGCCTAGCTCGCGGCCTTCGTGCACGACGATCTGCGTCGCGCACTTGCGCCGCAGGCCCTCCATGCGCGCGTGCGCGGTCGCCAGCCCGACGCCCGAGAGCAGCACCGCGAAACGCTGCTCGTCGTAGCGGCATGACGCGTCCATGGCCCGCGTGCCGCTGCGCAGCAGGCGCCCGACGGCCTCGAGCACACGCTGCTCGCCCTGCGCGCCCAGCGCCAGCACCTTCGGGCCCAGCGGGTCGATGTCGATGAAGACGATGGCAAATTCGCGGTGCTCGCGTGTCGACAGGTCGACCTCGCGACGCAGCTGGTCCTCGAAGTGGCCGCGGCGGTACAGGCCCGAGGCCGGGTCGCGCAGCGCTTGGTCGGTCAGTTCGCGCTGTAGCAGTTCGTTGGCGCGCTGCTGCTGTTCGATCTGATCGAGCGCCGCACGCAGCTGTGCCTCGCGCTGGCGTTCGGGGCCGAGGTCGCGCCAGACGCTGCACAACCAGTGCGCGCCGTTGGCGTCGGGCGGCGTGGCCCAGCGCAGCACCGAAAACTCATGCCGGCTGCCGGCGTGTTCGAAGCGGTGTTCGCTGGTCAGCGCCTCGCCGTGCCCCATTGCCGTCTGTTCGGCAGCCCGCAGCACGGTGGCAATCGCAGGTTCGAAGAGCTCGGCGTCGGTGCGCTCCAACACGTCGGCCAGCGGGCGCTGCAGGAAGGCGGCCATCGCGGCGTTGGCGCAGACCCAGCGTCCGCTGCGCAGGTCCTTGACGGACAGCAGTTCGGCATGATGGCGCAGCAGCGCCGGCAGCAAGGCAGCCAGCACGGGCTGCAGCGCTGCCTGTACCGGCAGTGGCAGCGGGGGCTCGTCAAGCATCGTGCTCATGTCGGATTGCGAGCGCCCCCGAGAAAAGGGCCGGTCACTGCACCCATCTGCAGCCGGTGCCCTATGTTGGTGATGTGCGCAGGTCATATCAAGCGTCCACGGCATTCTGGCCCCTAGTTTGACGCGTCGAAGCGCGCAATTGAGGGGTGAGTCGGGCGCAGTCCGGCGGGCGCGACAGGCGCCTGCTGCACCCCCCCAAGGGCCGCATCCCTTGTTCGGTACCAGCGCTTGCGGGGCGCGGCAAAAGCCGGTCTATAATGTCGGGCTTTGCTGGCAAACCAGCGTGTCGATCTGCCGACGGGCCTCCCTGATCTTTCGGGGCCGTTCCGGAACATGGCCCCTCAAGACCCCATTGAGAGCCCCCGGCAGACACCGAGCGCAAACCTTCGGGATCCCTGACTACATGACCACCATCCGCGTCAAAGAGAACGAGCCGTTCGACGTCGCCCTGCGCCGCTTCAAGCGCACCATCGAGAAGATCGGCCTGCTGACGGAACTGCGCGCACGCGAGTTCTACGAAAAGCCCACCGCCGAGCGCAAGCGCAAGAAGGCCGCGGCCGTCAAGCGCCACTTCAAGCGTGTGCGCAGCATGCAGCTGCCCAAGAAACTGTACTGATCGTCACCCGATCACGCTGAGAACAAGCCCGCGCGGGACGCCGCAGCGGGCTTCTTTCATTACGGAGCCCTGCCATGAGCCTGAAAGACCGCATCACCGAAGACATGAAGGCCGCCATGCGCGCCAAGGACGCCGACCGCCTGCTGGCGATTCGCGGCCTGCTGGCCGCGCTGAAGCAGCGCGAGGTCGACGAGCGCATCGTGCTCGACGATGCCGCGGTTGTGGCCATCGTCGACAAGCTGGTCAAGCAGCGCAAGGACTCCATCGCCGCCTTCGAACAGGGCGGCCGCGCCGACCTGGTGGCCAAGGAGGCCGCCGAGCTGAAGGTGCTCGAGGCCTACCTGCCGCAGCGCCTGTCGGCCGCGGAGGTCGCCGCCGAGGTGGCGGCGCTGGTGGCCGAACTTGGCGCCAGCGGGCCAGGCGACATGGGCCGTGTGATGGCCGCGGCGAAGGCCAGGCTGGGTGGCCGGGCCGAGATGGGCCTGGTCTCCGGCGCCGTCAAGCAGGCTCTGGCGAAGTAAACGCCATGACCCACCACCTGCCCGTTCACGCCATCGCCGACGACGTCTGCGTCGCCCCGCAACTCACGCCCGACGTGATGGCCGCCGCCGCCGCCGCGGGCTTCCGCAGCGTGGTCAACAACCGGCCCGATTTCGAGCACGGCCCCGACCAGCCCACCAGCGCCGAGATCGAGGTGGCGGCGCGGGCGGCGGGGCTCGAATACCGCTTTCTGCCGGTCAGCGGCGGCTACCAGTCGCCGCAGCAGATTGCCGAGTTCGCGCGCCTGCTGGAAGCGCTGCCGCGGCCGTTGCTGCTGTTCTGCCGCTCGGGCGCACGCTCGACGCGGCTGTACATGGCCGCCACGACCCTGTAGCGCGGCGCTGGCGCGTCGGGTCGCAGCGGGTTAACAGAGCCCGTCGCGCCCGCCCTGCTGCCTAGAATTTGCGACGCACCGAACCGGGAGAGGCGCCATGGGTGGGCTGTTGAAGTTGTCGCGTCTGATCGACGTGGTCAACGAGTGGATAGGCAAGTTCGTGATGTGGCTGGTGCTGGCGGCGGTGCTCATCAGCGCCGGCAACGCGGTGATGCGCAAGGCCTTCGACATCGGCTCGAACGCCTTCCTCGAGATCCAGTGGTACCTGTTCGCGGCCGTGTTCATGCTCGGTTCGGGCTACGTGTGGCTGCGCAACGCGCACGTGCGCATCGACTTCATCGCGTCCAAGCTCAGCAAGCGCACCAACACGATCATCGACATCGTCGGCATGCTGGTGTTCACCATCCCGCTGTGCCTGATCCTCATCAAGCTTTCATGGCCGGTGTTCGAACGGGCCTGGGTTTCAGGTGAGATGAGCCAGAACGCCGGTGGCCTCATCCGCTGGCCGGCCTTGCTGCTGATCCCCCTGGGCTTCAGCATCCTGCTGATGCAGTGCGGCTCGGAGATGATCAAGCGCGCGGCCTTCCTCACCGGCCACCGCAGTGAACCGCTTAGCGAGGTGGCCGAGAAGAGCGACGAGCAGCGGCTGCTCGAAGAGCTCGAAGCCAAGGCCCGGAAGAACCTTGAAGGGGCGCGCTGAACATGGTCGCCTTCATCACCCAGAACTTCGTGCCCCTGATGTTCGCGGGCCTGTTCTGCTTCCTTCTGACCGGCATTCCGGTGGCTTTCGGCTTGGCCGCCACTGGCCTGCTGTTCGGCTTCATCGGTATGGAAGCCGGCCTGTTTCCGCTGAACATGTTCCAGGCCCTGCCCTTGCGCGTGTTCGGCATCATGCAGAACGACACGCTGCTGGCGATTCCGTTCTTCACGCTGATGGGCATCGTGCTCGAACGTTCGGGCATGGCCGAAGACCTGCTCGAGACAGTGGGCCAGGTCTTCGGCCCGCTGCGCGGCGGCCTGGCGGTGGCCGTGGTCTTGGTCGGCGCGCTGCTGGCGGCCACCACCGGCGTGGTGGCCGCGGCGGTCATCAGCATGGGCCTGATCTCGCTGCCCATCATGCTGCGCTACGGCTACAACCGCACCATCGCCACCGGCACCATCACGGCCAGCGGCACGCTGGCGCAGGCCATCCCGCCGTCACTGGTGCTCATCGTGCTGGCCGATCAGCTGGGCCGCTCGGTGGGCGACATGTACGCCGGCGCCATGCTGCCCGGCCTGATGCTGGTCGGCCTGTACCTGCTGTTCATCGCCGCAGTGGCCTTCATCAAGCCCAAGTGGGTGCCGGCGCTGCCGGTCGAAGCCCGCATCTACCGCGAAAGCAGCGGCGCCAGCGGGCACCACTCGCTGCTGGCACTGCTGCTGGTGTGCGCGGTGGCCGGCGGCCTGTGGTCGCAGGTGCACAGCCCTCTCGTCAACGGCTGGATCGACCGCAGCACGCCAGCGCCGGGCGACGAGACCTTCATCCTGTCGATGACCGTGGCCTCGGTGCTGGCCCTGGCCCTGGCGATCGCCAACCGCGTGCTGCGCTTCGGGCTGCTGTCCAAGCTGGCCGAACAGGTCACCTTCGTGCTGATCCCGCCGCTGGTGCTGATCTTCCTGGTGCTGGGCACGATCTTCCTGGGTGTGGCCACGCCCACCGAGGGCGGCGCGATGGGCGCCGTCGGCGCGCTGATCATGGCCTTCGCCAGGCGCCAGCTCAGCCTGTCGCTGATGCGCCAGGCGCTGGACAGCACCGCCAAGCTGGCCACTTTCGTGATGTTCATCCTCATCGGCTCCACCGTCTTCAGCTTCACCTTCAACGCCGCCGACGGCCACATCTGGGTCGAGCACCTGTTCGACAAGCTCCCCGGCGGCCAGATGGGCTTTCTGCTGGTGGTGAACCTGCTGGTGTTCATCCTGGGCATGTTCATCGACTTTTTCGAGATCGCCTTCATCGTCGTGCCCATCCTGGCGCCGGTGGCCGACAAGATGGGCATCGACCTGATCTGGTTCGGCGTCATCCTGGCCATGAACCTGCAGACCTCGTTCCTGACGCCGCCCTTCGGTTTTGCGCTCTTCTACCTGCGCAGCGTGGCGGCGCGCAAGGACTACAAGGACCGCATCACCGGCGAGCTGATCCCGGCCGTGACGACGGCGCAGATCTACAAGGGTTCCATCGCGTTCATCGTGCTGCAGGTGATCATGGTAGCCACAGTCATCGCCTACCCGGAGCTGGTGACCGGCGGCATCGAAAAGGTGGAGAAGATCGACGCCGACAAGGCCTTCGAGACCATGGGTCTGCCTGACGCGGAACCCGCGGCAGCCGATCCCGCAGCAGATGCGGCCTCGGCGCCGGAAGGTGGGGCCAGCGCCGCCGACGAAGGCATGCCCGACGACAACGACCCGATGAAGGCGCTGGAAGAGGCGATGCGCAAAGACGCGGCCAAGAAGTAGGCCGCCCGGCACACGCGCACCAAACGGAACGGCCCCGCGATCGCGGGGCCGTTTTGCCTTGTCCAGGCGCCGCGCGTGGCGGCGACCGTCGGGTTGTCAGAGCTTGACGCTCTGCATGTAGCTGTCGAAGCGCGCTTCGGTGAAGCGGAACCACAGGTTCGACTCGGCGCGGAACTTCGAGTAGTCGTCGTAGATCTTCTTGAAGGCCGGGTTGGATGCGCTGACTTCGCTGTACAGGGCCATGGCTTCCTTGAAGGCGGCGTCGAGCACGGGCTTGGGGAAGGCCACCAGCCGGGTCTTGCCTTCGACCAGCTTGCGCAGCGCGCCTGGGTTGCGCGCGTCGTACTTGGCCTGCATCTCGGTGTGCGCAAAGGCCGCGGCACTTTCGATGATGGCCTTGTACTCGGCGCTCAGGCCGTCGAAGGCCTTCTGGTTGACGAACAGGTCGAGTTGCGGGCCACCTTCCCACCAGCCGGGGTAGTGGTAGATCGGCGCCACCTTGTTGAAGCCGAGCTTCAGGTCGTCGTAGGGGCCGACCCACTCGGCGGCGTCGATGGTGCCCTTCTCGAGCGCCTGGTAGATCTCGCCACCGGGGATATTCTGCGACACCGTGCCCAGGCGCGAAGTCACCTTGCCGGCAAAACCGCCGACGCGGAACTTCAGGCCCTTCATGTCGGCGACGGTCTTGATTTGCTTGCGGTACCAGCCGCCCATCTGCGCGCCGGTGTTGCCCATCGGGAAGCTGGTGAAGCCGTAGTTCGAATAGAACTCGCGCATCAGCTTCAGGCCGTTGCCGTCGTAGCTCCAGGCCGTCATCTGGCGGCTGTTGAGACCGAAGGGGATGGCGCAACCCAGGGCGAAGCAGTCGTTCTTGCCGAAGTAGTAGTAGGGCGCGGTGTGGCCCATCTCGACGGTGCCGTTCTGCACCGCGTCCACCAGGCCGGGCATGGGCACCAGTTCACCGGCGGCGTGCACCGAGATCTCGAACTTGCCACCCGTCATGTCCTTGACCTTCTTCGAGAAGGTCTCGGCGGCACCGTAGATGGTGTCCAGCGACTTCGGGAAGCCCGAGGTCAGGCGCCAGCGCAACGCCGCCTGCGCATGAACGATGGCCGGCGCCACGCCGGCGGCGAGCACGCCAGCCAGACCGGCACCATGGACGAAGGAACGACGCTCCATTGAGATCTCCTGTGGGAACAAAAGGGTGAGAGGGACAGGCTCGGGACGAGAAATTCTAGGAGCCGGCCCAATCAGGCCCGGCCGGGTTTTCCCGCTCGAGATCACACATGGCGCAGGCGGTCATTCAGACCCGCACCACGGTCACGGTGCATGCCGCCTGCGCCACCACCTGCGCGCTCACGCTGCCCAGGTACTGGCGCAGCGCGGAGTGGCCACGCGCGCCCATCACGATGTGGTCGACCTGGTTGCGGTGCGCAAAGTCGATCAGCGCCGCGGCCACGTCGGCAGCCTCCAGCACATGGCAGCTCAGCCGCCCCTCGTCGAGCCCGAGCGCCTGTGCCACCGGGCGCGCCCAGTGGCGCAGGCCGACCCGCTGCTGCAGGTGCAGGTTGCGGCCAGCGGCGTCGATGCGTCCGTCGCTGCCGATGCGCGCCGTCTTCATCACGCCGACGCAGACCAGCCGCGCGCCGTCCTCCGCCGCGACGGTGCGGCGCACCGCCTCGCGCAGTTGCTCCAGCAAGCCGGCCTCGGCGTGCTCCACGTCGACTGCAGCCATCACGATGGGGCAGCGCAGCACCCGCCGGCCCACGCCGCCGGCCAGCACCGGCTGCGCGGCGCGCGGCAGCAGCGTGCCGAACCAGGCGCGTGCGCGGCCCAGCAGCGGGCCGCGGTGCGTGCGCGTGGCGCGCTCGGTCAGCACGAGCTGGCTCGGCTCCTGCAAGGCCAGCGCCATCTGCGCCCCGCTCTGCCAGCGCTCGTCGGGCAACGGCTCCAGGCACTTGAGGATGATCTCCTGCAGCCAGGGCGGGCAGTCGCTGCGCAGCACACGCGGCGGCACCGGGCCCAGCACCAGGCGACGGCGCAGCCCGCGCACCGAATCGGGCGCGCCGAAGGGGCGCTGGCCGGTGGTGAAGTGGTAGAGCATCACGCCCAGCGCGAAGAGGTCGCTGCGCGGGTCGTCGCGCACCACCTGCACCTGCTCGGGCGACATGTAGGGGCCGGTGCCCATGGGCCAGGGGAAGGCCTCGTCGAGCAGGTCGGGCAGGTGGTCGTGGTGGGCGAGGCCGAAGTCGATCAGCACCACGCTGCCGTCGCTGCGCTGCATGATGTTGCTGGGCTTGACGTCCAGGTGCACGAGGTGCTGGCGGTGCAGTTCGTGCAGCGCGGTGGCGACACGCACGCCGATGTCGACAACCTCGTCCAGCGGCAGCGGCGCCTGCGCCAGCCGCGGCTTCAGGCTGACGCCGGGGATGCGCTCCATCACGATGTAGGGCTGCTGCGCAAGGTCGCCGCGGGCCACGAAACGTGGCACGTGCGGGCCGCGCAGCGCCGGCAGCAGCGTCTGCTCGACCTCGAAGCCGACGATGGCGGCGGGGTCGTCGCTGCCGCGCAGGCGCGGCACCTTCATCACCAGCGGCAGGCCTTCGCAGCCGGCGGGCAAGGGCGGGCTGCCGGGGCCGCCGACCGGCAGCACACCCCACAGCTGCGCCATGGCGCTGGTGTGCAGGCGCTCCTGCAGCCGAAAGCCGTCGATCACGCTGCCGGGTGCAAGCACCGGCAAGGCGGCGAGGGGCGTGTCGGGCGTGGGTTCAGTGGCCATCGAGCAGGCGGCTGGCCAGCCCGGCCGGCAGGTCGGCGGCGCGGATCTTGGCCGCGGCGCGCACGGCGTCGTAGGGCACACGCCAGTAGGTCAGCTCCTTGCGCGCGTCGTCGTAGAGGGCGTAGGCGGCCGCTGGGTCGCCGTCGCGCGGCTGGCCCGACGAGCCGGGTATGACAAGCCAGCGCCGCGAGGCCAAGAGCGGTATCGGCACACCCGGAACGGGCACGAAGTCACCCGTCTTGCCCAGCGCCGACAGGTGGTAGAGACGCGGCTCGTGCATGTGACCGCAGAAGCTCACGCGCTGCGTCGTGGCCAGCAGGCTGCGCGCCGCCTCGACGCGGTTGTGCACATAGCCCCAGGCCGCGGGTTCGTGGCCGTTGGCGTGCACGAAGAGCAGTTCGCCGTGCTCCTGCACCAGCGGCAGCCGGGCCAGGAAGTTGCGCTGCGCGGGGTTCAGCTGCCCCTGGGTCCACTCGACAACGCGACGTGCGTCGGGGCGCATGCCAGGGCCCGGCGTCTGCGCCACCGCGGCGTCGTGGTTGCCCTGCACGGCCCAGGCACCGCCCTGCACCATTTCACGTACCTTGTCGACGACCCAGGCCGGGTCGGCACCGTAGCCGACGAAGTCGCCGACGAAGGCATGGCGTTCGACGCCCTGCCCCTGCGCGTGGTCGAGCACCGCCTGCACGGCCTCGCGGTTGGCGTGCAGGTCGGTGATGACGGCGATCTTCATGGCCCGCCCGGCCGACTTCGGGTCAGGACCCGGCCAGCTTCATGCGGCTGACGAGCACCGAACCCACCGACTTGCTGCCCGAGTTGTAGACGTCGGCGCCGATGGCCGCGGTGTCCTTGAACATCTGGCGCAGGTTGCCGGCAATCGTGACCTCGTGCACCGGGTGCACGATGCGCCCGCCGTCGACCCAGAAGCCGGCGGCGCCGCGCGAATAGTCGCCGGTGACGTAGTTGATGCCCTGCCCCATCAGCTCGGTGACGAAGAAGCCGCGGTGCAGCTTGCGCAGCATGGCGTCGAGGTTGTCGCCGGGCTGCGTCAGGCGGCTGGTCATGGCCAGATTCTGCGAGCCGCCGGCGTGGCCGGTGGTTTTCATGCCCAGTTTGCGCGCCGAGTAGCTCGACAGGAAGTACCCCTGCACGACCCCTCCCTTGACGACCTGGCGCGCCCGCGTGCGCACGCCCTCGTCGTCGAAGGGTGCGCTGCCCTTGCCCTTGGGCTCGTGCGGGTCTTCGACGATGTCGATGTGCTTGGGCCACACCCGCTTGCCCAGGCTGCCCTCGAGGAAGCTGGTCTTGCGGTAGAGCGAGCCGCCCGAGGTGGCCTGCACGTAGGCGCCCAGCAGTCCGGAAGCGGCGCTGCTCTCGAACAGCACCGGCACCTCGGCGGTGGCGATGTTGCGCGACTTCAGCCGCGCCAGCGTGCGTTCGGCCGCGTAGCGGCCCACGACCTCGGGTGCGGCCAGGTTGGCGGCGTCACGCATGCTCGTGTACCAGCCGTCGCGCTGCATGTTCCTGCCGCGGCCGGCAATCGCCGACACCGACAGGTAGTGGCGTGAACTGGCGTAGCCACCGCGGAAGCCGCGGGTGTTGCCGGCCCAGAAATGCGCCTGCTGCGCCGAGACGCCGGCGCCCTCGGAATTGGTGATCAGCTTGTGCGTCCTCAGCGCGGCGTCCTCGCAGCGCCGCGCCAGTTCGGCCGCGGCGGCGGCGTCGATGGCCCAGGGGTGGAAGAGGTCGAGGTCGCGTGCGGCCTCGGCCATGGTCGCCAGGTCGTCGGCCTCGGGCAGGCCGGCGGCCGGGTCTTCGGCGGTGAAGCGCGCGATGTCGTAGGCCGCCTGCACCGTCTGGCGCAGCGCCTCGACCGAAAAGTCGGACGTGCTGGCATTGCCGCGACGCTGACCGAGGTAGACGCTGACGCCCAGCGACTTGTCGCGGTTGCGTTCGACGTTCTCGAGTTCACCCTTGCGCACAGAGACGCTCAACCCCACGCCTTCGGAAACCTCCGCGCCGGCATCGCTGGCGCCCAGTTGCCGGGCCAGCGCCAGCGTGTCCTCGACGATCTGCTGGAACTGGTCTCGGCGGTAGGCAAAACCGGGTGCGGCGCGGTTGGATGTCATCGGCGGGGGAGGTCTCGAAAGTGTGATGAGGTGCGCACTTATGATAGCGGCCACACCCCAGAAGCAGCCCGCACCCATGGCCCGACACGCCGCACCGCACCGCGGCATCGACGTTCACTACGGTGAGCCCGATGAAACAGCAGCCGACGACCGGCCGAGCAAGACCCAGCTCAAGAACAAGTCGCACGAGCTGCAGACGCTGGGCGTGGCCATGGCCGCGCTGTCCGACAACGCCCTGGCCGCCATCGAGATGCCCGAGCCGTTGCGCGACGCCATCGAGCTCTACCGCCGCACCAAGACCCACGAAGGCCGCCGGCGTCAGATGCAGTACGTCGGCAAGCTGATGCACAACGCAGACGAAGACGCGCTGCGCGAAGCCGTGGCCGCCGCCACGCTGGGCACGGCGCAGAGTGCGCTGGCGCTGCACGAGGCCGAGCGCTGGCGCGCCGAGCTCATCGCCAGCGACGACGCGATGACACGCTGGATGACCGAGCACCCCGACACCGACACGCAGCAAATGCGCAGCCTGGTGCGCGCGGCGCGCCGCGACGCCACCGGGCTGGTGCCGGAAGACCGCCAGCCGAAGAGCTTCCGCGAGCTGTTCCAGTTCATCAAGCCGATGTTGTGAACGCCGTCACCATGAATGCCAGCTACGAAAACGTGCGCATCGGGGTCGTCTCGGTCAGCGACCGGGCGTCGACAGGCGTCTACGAGGACAAGGGCATCCCGGCGCTGCAGGACTGGCTCGGACGCACCGTGAAGAATCCGATCGAGTGGCACACGCGGCTGATCCCCGACGAGCAGGAAGGCATCAGCGCCGCGCTGCGCGAGCTGGTCGACGGGCTGAAGTGCGACCTCGTGCTGACCACCGGCGGCACCGGCCCGGCACCGCGCGACGTCACGCCGGAGGCCACGCTGGCGGTGGCGCACAAGGTCATGCCCGGCTTCGGCGAGCAGATGCGCCAGATCAGCCTGGCTTTCGTGGCCACCGCCATCCTGTCGCGCCAGGTGGCCGTCATTCGCGGCCGGGCGCTGATCATCAACCTGCCCGGTCAGCCGAAGTCCATCGCCGAGACGCTGCAGGGCCTGCCCGAACGCAGCCCGCCGGTGCACGGCATCTTCGCCGCGGTGCCCTATTGCGTGGACCTCATCGGCGGCCCCTACATCGAGACCGACCCCGCGCTGTGCAAGGCCTTCCGGCCGAAGGCGGCGCAGCGGCCCGCGCCAGCAGCCTGAGGCCAGCCGCCGGCGCAGCGCGGCAAAGGCGGGGTCGGCGCCTCAAGCTGCGCCGAGCGGGGTCGATAACCCGGGATCAGACCGTTCCCGCCGACTCCCATGCCCGAACCCGTCACCGCGCCGGCGCCCCTGTTGCCAACCGTATCCATCGTCGAAGAGACGATGCGCCAGGCACGCCGCGCCGTCGCGCTGGCGCTGCTGGGCGCGGCCGTCGCCGCGGCGGTGCTGCTCGGCCTGCACCTGTGGTCGTCGACGGCACTGCAGCGCGCCGCCGACCGCCACGCCCAGGCCTACAAGCTCGCCGGCGACGTGCGCCTGGTCGACGAGCAACTGGCGCTGGCCGCTCAGATGGCCGCGCTGACCGGTGAACGCGCCTGGACCGACCGCCTGGAGAAGCTGCTGCCCGAGGCGGCGCTGACCATCGAACACGCCAGCCTGCTGGCCCCGCAGGCCGTGGCCCAGCGCTACCGCGCGCGCACCGCCGAGGCCGCCGCGCTGCTGTCGCGCATGCAGCGCTCGGCCACCGACGCGCTGAACTCGGGGGCAGCCGAATCGGCGCGTGCACTGCTCGACAGCGAGCGCTACAGCGCGCAGACCAAGCTGATCCGCGAGGCCTCCGAGGAGCTCACCGCCGCCTCGCTGGCCGCCACCGAAGCCGAGGTGCGCTGGCTGCGCCAGCTCTCGCTGGGCAGCACACTGGTGATGCTGGGCCTGGGCGCGGCGATGGGGCTGCTGCTGTGGCGGCGGCTGACCAGCGGGCTGAGCCGCTCACGCGGCTCACTGATGGACGCCGAGGAACGCATCCAGCGCCTGGCCGCCAGCGACCTGCTCACCGGTCTGGACAACCGGGCCGCGCTGCACGACGCGATGCACGGCGTCATCGGCCGCGCCCGCCGCTACAACGAAGCGCTGGCGGTGCTGATGGTCGACCTCGACCGCTTCAAGCCCGTCAACGACCGCCACGGCCACATGGTGGGCGACCTGGTGCTGAAGGAAGTGGCACAGCGCCTGGCGCGCTGCCTGCGCAGCAGCGACCTGCGCGCCCGCTACGGTGGCGACGAGTTCGTCGTCGTCGTCGACGAACGCGAAGGCCCGGGCACGGCACGCGCCGCGGCCGAGCGCATCGTCGAACGCCTTTCGTGGCCGATGCGCTTCGGCGACCTGACGGTGAACATCGGTGCCAGCGTCGGCATCGCACGTTTCCCGGCCGACGCCGAGACCGACGACGAACTGCTGCGCAAGGCCGACTCGGCGCTCTACCGCGCCAAGCAGGACGGCCGCGGCGGCGTGTGCCTGTACGACGCCGCGCTCGACGAGGTACTTTCGGAGCGCCACACGCTGGAGCTGGCGCTGCGCGAGGGCATCGCGCGCGACGAACTCGTGCCCTACTACCAGCCCATCGTCGACCTCGCGACGCGCCAGGTGCGTTCGCTGGAGCTGCTGTGCCGCTGGCGCCACCCGCAGCGCGGACTGCTGGCGCCCGACAAGTTCATCGGCCTGGCCGAAGACAGCGGCCTCATCGGCGAACTGACGATGGCGCTGCTGCGCCAGGCCTGCAAGGACCTGCCGCGATTCCCTGCGCACTGGCGGCTGTCGCTCAACGTCTCGCCGCAGCAGATCCAGGACGCCACGCTGGTGCCGGCGCTGCTGGCCCAGCTGCACGCCGCCGACGTGCCGCCGCAGCGGCTGGACGTCGAACTCACCGAAAGCGCCCTGGTCAACGACACGGCGCGTGCGCGCGAGGTCATCCTGGCGCTCAAGCACGCCGGCATGACGGTGACGCTGGACGACTTCGGCACCGGCTACAGCAGCCTGAGCTACCTGGCCGAGATGACCTTCGACAAGATCAAGATCGACCGCAGCTTCGTGCGCACGCTGCGCAGCCGGCCCGAGAGCGCAAAGATCGTGCAGGCCATCGTCGGGCTGTCCCGCAGCCTGGGCGTCGACACGGTGGCCGAGGGTGTCGAGACCGAGGAGGAGGCCCTGCTGCTGCAGAAGCTGGGCTGCAAGCACGGCCAGGGTTACCTGTTCGGCCGTCCCGGGCTGGCCCGCGACGTTGCGCCGCTGGCCGCGGTGGCCAGCGCCGATGCCTGGACCCTCGTCACTTGACGAGGCGGTTCAGGCGCTCGGCGTCGAAGGTCTCGGTGGTCTGCGCGTCCTGTGGCACACAATCGTCGGCCGGCAGTTCACGCGCGCGGGCCGAGAGCTTCTCGATCGCCGCCCAAAGCAATGCGATCTGGTGTTCGTGCCCCGAGGCGTTGTCGATGAGGCCCTTCATGGCCTGCGACACCGGGTCGTCGCCCTGCGTCACGCCATACGCGGAAAAGCCCATCTTCGCGGCCGCCTCCTCGCGCGCGGCGTCGACGAAACGCTGGATCACGCGCGCCGGGTTGCCCACCGCGGTGGCCCCTGGGGGCACCGCCTTCACGACGACGGCACTGCTGCCGATGCGTGCACCGTCGCCCACCGTGAAGCCGCCCAACACCTGCGAGTTGGCGCCGACGATGACGCCCTTGCCCAGCGTCGGGTGGCGCTTGGCGCCCTTGGCCAGCGAGGTGCCGCCCAGTGTGACGCCCTGGTAGATGGTGCAGTCGTCGCCGATCTCGGCGGTTTCGCCGATGACGACGCCCATGCCGTGATCGATGAAAACACGGCGGCCTATCGTGGCGCCGGGATGGATCTCGATGCTGGTGAGGAAACGTGCCAGCTGCGAGGTGAAGCGCGCCAGCCAGTGCCAGCCGCGCTGCCGGAACCCGTGAGCACGGCGGTGCAGCACCAGCGCGTGCAGGCCCGGGTAGCAGGTCAGCACTTCCCACGCCGAACGCGCCGCGGGGTCGCGTTCGAGAATGCAGGCGATGTCTTCGTGCAGGCGAGCAAACATGCCGGTCAGTGTAGCGGCGGGTGCCACGGCCTGCGTCGGGTTGGCGCACACCACCCCGAGGCCGCCTTGGGTGGCGCACTGGCGGCGGGCCGAGTGCCGCCGCCGCAGCCCCTGCCATCAAGCACGGACGCGTTTCAGCCGAGCCGCTTCGCCACCGCGCGCGCGATGCCGCGCAGGATGTGCACCTCTTCCGCCGTCAGCTGCGCGCGGTTGAGCAACTGGTGCAGCCTGGGCATCAGCTTCTTCGGCGATGCCGGGTCGAGGAAGTCGATGTCCTGCAGCACCTGCTGCCAGTGCTGCAGCACACCGTCGATGGCCGTACCGTCGGCCAGTGCCGGAGTGGTGGTGCGCGGCAGCACGTCGTAACCCCCCAGCGCCTGGCGCCAGTCGTAGGCGATGAGTTGCACCGCCTGCGCGAGGTTCAGCGAACCGTAGTCGGGGTGGGCCGGAATCGACAGGCAGGCGTGGCAGCGGTAGACATCGTCGTTCGACATCCCGGTGCGTTCGGGCCCGAACACGAAGGCCACGCGGTGCGGGCTGGCGGCCAGCGTGGCGAAGTGTTCGCGCGGCGCGAAGGTGGCGGGGCCGAAGTCGCGCGGCGTCATCGCCGTGGCGCAGGCCCAGGTGATGCCGTCCAGCGCCTGCGCCAGCGTGTCGACGACACGCGCGGCCGCCAGCACGTCGGCAGCACCGCTCGCCAGGGCCAGCGTCTCTTCTTGGCTCAGCACGTCGGCAAAACGCGGCCGCACAAGAACAAGGTCAGCAAAGCCCATCACCTTCATCGCGCGCGCCGCAGCGCCCACATTGCCGGCGTGGCTGGTGCCGACGAGCACGAAGCGCGCGCCGCCCGGGCACGCGGGGTTCGAGTCCGGCGCGCCTGGTACGCCTGGCTCGGGCGTCGCGGGTAAACTCGGGGGTTCCAGCATCGTCGTGCGCATTGTCGCTGCCGCTGCCGCTGCCGCTGCCGCTCTTTATCCCCTCTGCCGCCCCTTCCACGAAATCACTGCTCACGCAGGCCGCCCCATGTCGCAAGCGCTCCACCCCATGCTGAACATCGCCATCAAGGCGGCCCGCCTGGCAGGTTCCATCATCAACCGCGCCGCGCTCGACCTCGAGGTGCTGAAGGTCGGCAGCAAGGGGCCCAACGACTACGTGTCGGAAGTCGACCGCGCGGCCGAAGAGGCGATCATCAACACCCTGCTCGAGGCCTACCCCGGCCACGGCATCCTGGCCGAGGAGTCGGGCCGCACGCACGGCGCCAAGCACAGCGACTACGTCTGGATCATCGACCCGCTGGACGGCACCACCAACTTCCTGCACGGCTTCCCGGTCTACGCCGTCTCCATCGCGCTGGCCTTCCGCGGCCAGGTGCAGCAAGGCGTGGTCTACGACCCCACGCGCAACGACCTCTTCTACGCCAGCAAAGGCCGCGGCGCCTTCCTCAACGACCGCCGCCTGCGTGTCAGCAAGCGCACACGCATCAGCGACTCGCTCATCGGCACCGGATTCCCCTTCCGCAAGGGCGACAACTTCAAGCGCTACGTGAAGATGTTCGAGGAGGTGATGCAGAGCTGCGCCGGCCTGCGTCGGCCGGGCGCCGCCGCGCTCGACCTCTGCTACGTGGCCGCCGGCTACTACGACGGCTTCTTCGAGACCGGCCTCAACCCCTGGGACGCCGCCGCCGGCGCTTTGATGATCACCGAGGCCGGCGGCCTGGTCGGCAACTTCACCGGCGAGAGCGACTACCTCTACCAACGCGAGATCGTCGCCGGCAACCCGAAGGTCTACGGCCAGATGGTGCAGATCCTGGCGCCCTACACGCGGGTCATCAAGAACGAGCCTGCGGCCCATGCCGAAGGCGCAGTTCCGTCCGACGACGCGACGCAGGCCTTCGTCGCGGCCGCTGCCACCGAGCCCGCCGCGCCGGCCAGGAAGGCCGCCGTGCGCATCCGCAAGACGGCGCCGCCGTCTGCCGGCCCGGCGGGCGACGACGCGCCGATGTGAGCCCGGCCGATTGACCTGCCCGCGCACCGGCTCACGATGACGGTGCTGATGTCACCGGACACCGCCAACTTCACCGGCCATGTGCACGGCGGCGCCATCCTCAAGCTGCTCGACCGGGTGGCCTGCGCCTGCGCCAGCCGCTATGCCGGGCGCTACGTGATCACGCTCAGCTTCGACCGGGTGATGTTCTGAAATCCCATCATGGTCGGTGAACTCTTCAGCTTCCTGGCCTCGGTGAACCACACCGGCACCTCGTCGATGGAGATTGGCATCAAGGTCGTGGCCGAGGACATTCGCGCGCGCGTCGTGCGGCACGTCAACAGCTGCTTCACGATGGTCGCGGTGGACGACCTGCGCCGGCCGGTTGCCGTGCCGCCGCGGCAGCCGGCCACGCCAGACGAACGCCGCCGCCACGCCGCAGCGCTGGTGCGCAAGCAACTGCGGCGCAAGATGCAGCAGCGTGCCGCCGCGCTGCACGTGCCGGCCTCGACGCAGTCGCGACGGCTGCGGCGCGGGCGCGCGCCGGTGCGGCTCAAGCTGCGCTCCCGAGTGCCGACAACCCAGCATGCGACAGCTCCAGGCTCAGCAGGGCGCCAACCTGCACGGGCCCCGTCGACCGGTCAGGTCGCGCCCGTCTCCACCACCTGCCGGGTGCCGGCTGCGATTGCCCCTGCGAGCCTATCGATCGCCCGCACGCAGCCACGGGTGGGATAGCGCATCATTGCCTTCACGCCCATCAGCAGTACCGTGCGCGCAAGGCCGCGGTTGATCCATGGCCCATCCCCTCAACGTGAACGTCATGCTCGCCGGCAGCGCCGCGGGCGCCCCCACCTTGCTGCTGGCGCACGGCTATGGCTGCGATCAGGGCATGTGGCTTGAGGTGGCACGGGCGCTGCCCGAGACGCGCCGCATCCTCTTCGACTGGCCGGGTGCCGGCGCCGCCGATCCGGGCGCCTACGACACCCGCCGTCATGCCACGCTGGACGGCTACGCCGACGACCTGCTGGCACTGATGGCCGAGCTTGACCTGCACGATGCCGTCGTCGTCGGCCACTCGGTGGCGGCCTCGATCGCCGCGCTGGCGGCGCGCCGCGAGCCGGCGCGCTTCGGCCTGCTGGCCATGCTCTCGCCTTCGCCCTGCTTCGCCAACCATCCGCCCGATTACCTGGGTGGCTTCGAGCCGGCGCAGCTCGAAGGGCTGGTGCACGGGCTGGCCGAGGGCCAGGAAGCGTGGTCGCGCGCCATCGCGCCGGTGGTCATGGGCAACCCCGAGCGGCCGGCGCTCGGCACGCGGCTGGCCGACAGCTTCTGTGCCATGGACCCGGCGATCGCGCTGCGCTGGGCGCGCGCAACCTTCCTGTCGGACCTGCGCCCCGTGATGACCGAAGTGCGTGTGCCCTGCCTGGTGATGCAGAGCCGCGACGACGCGCTGGCGCCCGAGGCCGTGGGGCGGTGGCTGGGCGCGCAGCTGCCCACGAACCGCGTCGAGCTGCTGCAGTCCACCGGCCACTGCCCCCACGTCAGCGCGCCGGCCGAGGTGGCCCGCGTGCTGCGCGAGCACCTGGCCTGGCGCGGCTGAAGGCCGCTACCCACCATGCCCACCACGCTGCAAGCCGCCGAACCTGCGCTGGCCGCGCTGCCGTGCCACTGGCTGCAGCTGGACGCTGGCGGGCGTGTTCTGGCCGCCGACAGCGCGCTCGGCGCCCGCCTCGGGCCGGCGCACGCGGGCGCGGGCGAAAGCTTCCTGTCCTGGCTGACGCCGGCCTCGCAGGCGCTGTGGGCGACCAGCTTGTGGCCCACGCTGCAGGCCGCACGCGGCCTCAACGAAGCGCTGCTCGAACTGACACTGGCCCCCAGCGCGGCGGCGGGCGGCGACGGGTCCTGGCCGGTGTTGTCGTCGTGGCGTGCCGAGGCGCACGACGGCGCGACCACCTACTTCGGCCTGCTCACCCCGGGCCTCGAACGCCGCCGCCTGCTGGCCGAACTGCGCCAGGCGCGCGACAGTCTCGAGTCGATGCCGGGTGCGGTGCTGCAGGTCGCACTGCAGCCCGCGGGCGGCCTGTGTTTCCCCTATGCCAGCAACCAGCTGCTCGACCTGCTCGGTGTGACACCGGGGCAGGCGCTGTCCAGCCCCGAGCGCCTGCTGGCTGCGCTGGCGCCGCTCAGCCGGCAGGCCCTCGAGGCCGCGGTGGCCGACGCCGTGGCCACGGGCGCCGAGCGCTGGCTGGTGGTCCTGTCTCCGCAGCGCGAGCCGCAGCGGCGGCTCGAACTCGCGGCCCGGCGAAGCGGTCGCCTGACGCTCTGGCATGGCGTAGTCACCGACGTCAGCGAACGCGAGACACTGCAGCAGGAACTGCGACTGCGTGCCGAGACCGACCCGCTGACACGCCTGCCCAACCGCAGCGCGCTGCTGCTGCAGCTGCGCCGGCGGCTCGAGGCCGGGCGGCCCTTGGCGCTGCTGTTCATGGACTGCGACCGTTTCAAGCAGATCAACGACAGCCTGGGCCACGACAGCGGCGACGAGTTGCTGCGCCACCTCGCCCAGCGCCTGCGCCACAGCTTGCGGCCCGCCGACGCGCTGCACAGCCTGCCCACGGCCGCGGCCGAAGACATGGCCGCGCGGCTGGGCGGCGACGAATTTGTCGTGCTCGCCGACGGCGTGACCGATGGCGATGGCGTGAGCGCCGTCGCCGACCGGCTGGTACGGTCCATGGCCCAGCCCTACCGGGTGCATGGCCAGGAGCTGATGGCGTCGGTCAGCGTCGGCGTCGCGCTCGCCGGCGCCGACAGTTCGGCCGAGCAGCTGCTGCGCGACGCCGACACGGCGATGTACGAGGCCAAGCGGCGCGGCCGCGGCGGCTGGGTGCTTTTCGAGCCCGAGATGCACCAGCGCGTGGCCGACGCGCTGGCGCTCGAAGCCGACCTGCGCCAGGCCCTGAAAGGCGGCCAGCTGCGCGCGGTGTTCCAGCCCATCGTCGAGATCGCCACCGGCCGTGTCGTCGGCATGGAGGCACTGGCACGCTGGCGCCACCCCGTGCGCGGCGAGGTGTCGCCGGCGCTCTTCATCCCGGTGGCCGAGGAGTCGTCGCTGATCTTCGAACTCGGCGAGACCATGCTGCGCCTGGCCTGCAGCCGGTTCGCCGCCTGGCGGCGTGACGGGCTGGCCCTGCCGGCCCGGCTGTCGGTAAACCTCAGCCGCGCCCAGCTCGCCGACCGTTCGCTTCCCGAGCGCGTCGGCGCCCTGCTGGACGAACTGGGCATGTCCTGCAGCGCGCTGCAGCTCGAGGTGACCGAAAGCATGGCCATGGACGACAGCTCGGCCCGCACGGTGCTCGCCTCGCTGCGTGCCCTGGGCGTGCAGCTGGCGCTGGACGACTTCGGCACCGGCCACTCGTCGCTGGCCTCGCTGCAGCACTTTCCGGTGCAGCAGGTGAAGATCGACCGCGCCTTCGTGAAGGAGATCGAGACCAGCGCCTACCACCGTGCGCTGGTGCAAGCGGCGCTGCACGTGGCACAGGCGCTGCAACTGGAGGCCGTGGCCGAAGGCGTGGAAACCGCCGCCCAGGCCCGCCTGCTGGCCGAACTGGGCTGCACCCGCGCTCAAGGCTGGCTCTATGCCCCCGCACTGGAAGCCGACGACGTGCCGGCCTTCCTGGCCAGCAAGGTGCCCGTCTACCTCGACGACACGTGGCCGCGTGCGGCCGCCATCGCCTCGGTGAGCCGGGCCCACAACGTCATCGTCACCGACGCGCAGGGGCTGACGCTGCACGTCAACGCGGCGTTCACGCTCAATACCGGCTACACGGTCGACGACCTGCGCGGCCGCGCGCCAGGCACCGCGCTGCAGGGGCCTGACACCGATCCGCGAGCCGTGCGCATGCTGCGCGACGCCCGCATCAACGGCACCGGCTGCATGGGCGTCGAGCTGATCAACTACCGCAAGGACGGCAGCCCCTACCACGTGCAGATCGACATCGAGCCGGTGCGCGACGGCGCCGGCCGCATCGTGCAGTTTGTGAGCGTGCAGACCGAGATCAGCGAGCGCAAACGCACCGAGCGTGAACTGGCCGACCTGCGCCTGCGCATCGAGGACGTGCAGGCCGTCGGCCTGGTGGGCCTGTGGGAGCGCGACCTCGCCACCGGCCTCGGCCAGGCCGACCCGCACACGCTGCGCATGCTGGGGCTGCCCGTCGGCTCGCCGATGCCGACCGTCGGCGAACTGCGGCACCTGCTCACCGCCGACGCGCTGCATGCGCTCGATGGCCACCTCGCCGAGATGCGCCGGGGCGAAACGCAGGGCCTGTTCGAGCTGTCCGTGCAGCATGCCGGCGGCCGCCTGCGCGACCTGCAGGTGCACTGGTCGCGGCGCGGCGAGCGGGTGCTGGGCGTGATGGTCGACGTCAGCGGCTCGCCGCGCCGCCAGGCCGAGCAGCTGCGGCTGCTGCGCCAGATCGAGCTGGCCGCCACCGCGGCCGACCAGTTCTTCTGGGTCCACGACCAGACGACGGGCAGCGTGACCTGGATGCCCGAGGGCAAACACCCTTTCGTCGCGGCGCACGACACGCCGGTCGAGGCGCATGCGATCTTCGATACCGTGCTACCCGAGGACCACGCCATCGTGCGTGCCGCACGGGAACGTGCGCTGCACGAGACGACCACGGTCGAGGCCACCTACCGCGTGCGCGCCCCCGACGGCCGCGTGCGCACGCTGCTGACGCGCCGCATCGGCCTGGCCGGCGCCGACGGCCGCGTGCAATCGGTGGTCGGCGTGTCGATAGACGTCACGCCCGCGGCGCCGACGGCGTCCTGAGCCGCCGGCGCCGAAAGGCGGGATTGAGGAGGCCGCTCCACACGCGGCGCCGGCCGCGGCCTAGGATGGTGGGATGAACATGCAAGACCTGCCCCCTGAACTCGCCCTGGCCTTCGAACGCCAGCGCGCCGCCCGCGCTGCCACGCCTGCGCCCGACTGGGCCACCCGCGCTGACCGTCTGCAGCGCCTGCAGCGCCTGCTGGCCAATGCCGAAACCGCGCTCGTGCAGGCCATCGACGCCGACTTCGGCGGCCGCCCCGCCATCGAGACCGCGCTGGCCGAGGTCTGGCCCAGCCTGGAGGCCGTCAAGGGCGCGCTGCGCCACGGCCGCGACTGGATGGCGCCGCGCCGTGCCGGGGTCGGCAAGTGGTTCCTGCCGGCGCGTGCCGAGGTGCTGCCGCAGCCGCTGGGCGTGGTGGGCGTCATCGTGCCCTGGAACTATCCGCTCTACCTCACCATCGGGCCGCTGGTCGCCGCGCTGGTGGCCGGCAACCGCGTCATGGTCAAGCTGTCGGAGCTGACGCCGGCCTTCTCGGCGCTGATGCAGCAGCTGTTCACGCAGACCTTCAGCGCCGACGAGGTGCTCATCGTCACCGGCGGGCCCGAGGTGGCGGCGCAGTTCAGCAGCCTGCCCTTCGACCACCTGCTGTTCACCGGCTCCACGCCGGTGGGCCGCAAGGTGATGGCCGCCGCCGCGGCCAACCTGACGCCGGTGACGCTGGAACTGGGCGGCAAGTCGCCTGCCATCGTCACCCCGGGTTACCCGCTGGCCCATGCCGTGCAGCGCATCGTCGCGGCCAAGCTGATGAACGCCGGGCAGACCTGCATCGCGCCCGACTACGTGCTGCTGCCGCGCGAGCAGTTGCAGCCCTTCGTCGCGGCCGCGCGAGCCGAGGTCCGGCGCGGCTACCCGGCGGGCCTGGCCGACATCAACTTCTGCAGCATCATCAACCAGCGCCACCACCAGCGGCTGGTGGCCGACCTGGACGAAGCCGCGGCGCGCGGCACCGTGATCGAGCCGCTGTTCGAAGGCCCCACGCGCGACGACGCGCGCCACCGCATCGCGCCAGCGCTGCTCATCGACCCACCGCTCGACTGCGGCGTGATGCGCGACGAGATCTTCGGCCCGCTGCTGCCGCTGCTGCCCTACGACCGCCTGGAAGACGCGATGGCCTTCGTCAACGCGCGGCCGCACCCGCTGGCGCTGTACTGGTTCGACCGCGACGCCAAGCGCACCGCACTCGCGCTGCGCACGCTGCCGGCCGGTGGCGTGACGGTCAACGACACGCTGCTGCACATCGCGCAGGAGAGTCTGCCCTTCGGCGGCGTCGGCGGCTCGGGCATGGGCCATTACCACGGCCAATGGGGCTTCGACACCTTCAGCAAGCTGATGCCGGTGTTCCACCAGGCGCGCACCAACGGCATGTCGCTTTTCCTGCCGCCCTATTCGGC
>Ga0105047_10000458_pt1 | contig 69144 bp, 61 predicted proteins | sample MAT04_FD_78384 | JGI IMG/M metagenome (GOLD analysis project Ga0105047, IMG submission 78384) | Freshwater microbial communities from Lake Fryxell liftoff mats and glacier meltwater in Antarctica - MAT-04 (megahit assembly) | ecosystem: Environmental > Aquatic > Freshwater > Ice > Liftoff... | reverse complement strand
GCGCCTGAAGGGCGCCTGAAGGGCGCCTGAAGGGCGCCTGAAGGGCGCCTGAAGGGCGCCTGAAGGGCGCCTGAAGGGCGCCTGAAGGGCGCCTGAAGGGCGCCTGAAGGGCGCCTGAAGGGCCACCCTCAAACCATCCCGAGCGCGGCCCTACAGGCCGCAAACCCTTGATTTCCCTGGAACCCAGGCCGTTGGCGCCGCTGGCCTGGGCTAAGGGAGCACGGCCCTGTGGGCCGAACAAAAGAGACGTAGAAAAGCAGGCCGCTCTGTCTCTTTCCTTCGTCATTGGTGGGTCATTCGTCATACCCCACAGAGTCATTCCCTACGTGTTCACTCATCCACCACGTCTTCGATTTTCGAGATCGCCACGACTTCAGTGCGGCGGATCAGCACACGTTTGCGGTTGCGCTTGATGCCGGTGGCCACCGATTCTGCCACGTAAAGTTCGCGTGTGGTTTCGGTGTCACGCAGGTCGTGGAAGTCTGCGTTTCGCAACTCGAGGTAGTGATCGTCGTAGCGCGCAAGTTTTCCGAGGCACACATAAGGGCTGATGAGATCGACCACGATTTTCGCTTCGAGGAATTCATCGAGCATGGTTGTTCCTGATTCCCGGACCCTGATTCCTGAATCCTGCCCAGGATTGTAGCCGAAAAACCGGTCTCGCAGCGAAGTGTTCGTTCGGTGTATACCACGGTGGTTTCTCTCCTCTCGGAGATTGTGGCCGTGAGTTTCCCGCGATTCGCCTGTTGGTCGTTGTGCCTCGTACCGGTGTATCTGCTGCTCGCTGCGGTCGTGCCGCCGTTCGACGACGAACTCTACTACTGGTGCTGGTCGCGCGATCTGCAATTCAGTTACTACGACCATCCGCCGATGGTCGCGTATATGATCCGCATCGCGACCGAACTCTTCGGCGATAGCATTGTCGCCATCCGCCTCCCGGCCGTGCTCAGTGCGTTCGTGGTCATGCTTGTAATCGGCTGGCTTTCCAGGCCGCGCGACTTGCTGCCGTTCGTGTTCCTCTCGCCGATGCTCACGTTCACCGCGGTGATGGTCACCCCGGACACGCCGCTACTGATGTTCTGGGCGCTCTATCTGGTGTGGCTGGTGGAGATGCACCAGCGGCTCGCGAGCGGCGTGCCACGGGGTTCATCCCCGTGGTCTGGGCGAATCGAAGACCACGGGGAACAACCCCGTGGCTCGCACTTCGCGATGTGGGCGCTCGGCGGCGTGATCCTGGGTTGCGGCGTGCTCGGGAAGTACACGACGGGCCTTGCCGTGATCGCCGGGTTCGCGAGTTTCCTCCTTGCGGGGAATCCACGGCGCTGGATCGTCGGGTATACGCTTCAGGGCGTCGTCGCGTTCCTCTTTGCATCGCCCATCCTGATTTACAACATCGAACGTGATTTCATCCCGCTCCGGTATCAGTGGGGGCATTCGATGAGTAGCCCCGACCCGGGCCTGAAGATGTTCGGCGAGTTCGTGGGCGGGCAAATGCTGCTGCTGGGAACCGTGCCATTCGCGGTGTTCGTGTGGGCACTCCGCAATCGGCGTGAACTGATCGCCGATCCGCGGTTGCGGCCGATCGCTTGCCTGTTCGTGCTCCCGTTCGCGTTCTTCCTGCTCAAGGCGACCCGTGGCCATCTTGAAGGGAATTGGGCGTTCCCGTGCTATCTGGCGTGCTGGCCTCTTGCCGCTGTTTGGTACGCACGGGTTCGTGAGTCGGCGTGGTGGCGATGGGGAATCCGCTCGGGGTTCTCGCTTCCCATCGGGGCCACGATCTTCATCACCGCCCACTTGATTGAACCATTGCCGCTGTTGCCGCCGTCGATCGATCGAGCCGCCAGACAGGTCGTAAAGGTCGAGATCGCCCGTGATGTGGCGGCCGAGCTTCGATCTGCGGGTTACACCGGCCCCGTCTACGTCATGAATTACCAGTGGACTGCGCTGCTTCGCTGGCAAGGGGTCGATGCCCGGCAGATTCCGGGCGCGACACGCCCCAGCCACTTCACTCAGCGTGACGAACCGGCGGTGAATCCGTCGTCGTCCGTGGTGTTTCTGGAAGCGGCTTCGCCCATTCAGGGCAGTTCAGAGGTTGCCGGTTTTGGGCGAACGCGGGCCGCGAGTGGTTATCTGATGCGAGTTCGCGGCTGGGATTGCACGGTTTGTTGGCTCATCGATTGTTCCGAAAAGGGGGTTGGAATCGGTCGGCAACCTGTCGGTGTTGTCGCGGGGCGGCTTGACCAAAGTACCCCTGATGGGCGACGATAGAGGAAACCGTTTCTGCACCACTGATCGTGCCGCATGCCAAGACGATACGTCAAGCCGACGAAACTCCAGGATTTACCGGAACATCTCATCGCTGACCCGAGCCAACTCGTTGGCTGTCTCGATCACCTCGCAAAATCGCCTGTGATCGGGTTCGACACGGAATTCGTCGGCGAGGATGCCTACCGTCCCGAGTTGTGTCTCATCCAGATCGCGACTACCGAAGCGCTCTATGTCATCGACCCATTCAATGTTGGACCGCTCGAGAAGTTTTGGGACTTACTCCTCGACCCGAAACGGAAGACGGTCCTGCACGCGGGCCGCGAGGACATCCGCTTGTGCTATTTCCAGGCCGGGAAGCCTCCAGCAGATGTGTTCGACGTCCAGATCGCATCGGGGTTGATCGGGCTGACGTATCCGATCGGTTACGCGGGACTGGTCGGCGATCTTCTTGGACAGCGGATGACCAAGGGCGAAACGCTTACGGACTGGCGGCGACGACCACTGTTGCCGGCCCAGGTGCGATACGCATACGACGACGTGCGGTTTCTGCTTCCCGCGTGGAAGAAACTCACGGATCGGTTGAAACGGTTGAAACGAATGGACTGGGCGACGGAGGAGTTCGAGAGCAGCGTGAAGAGGGCGATTGGTGACGAGGAAACAGCAGCGGAGAAGTGGCGGAAGGTCAAGGGGATCGGCGGCCTCGACCGCCGCGGGCTGGCCGTAGCCCGTGCGGTGTTCGGCTGGCGAGAGCAGTTCGCCGAGCGAGTCAACCGCCCGCCCCGACAGTTGCTCCGCGACGATATTCTTGCCGAGATCGCACGCCGTAGCCCGACCAAGGTTGAGGATCTTTCCGCGTATCGTGGGATGCCGCAGAAAGAAATCGAACGCATTCTCGAGGCCGTGAGGCAGGCCCGAGCATTGCCGATCGAGGAGTGCCCACTGCAAGAGACCCGTGACAACGATCCACCAAATGTCGTGTTGTTGGGGAATTTTCTGAACGTAGTTCTCACCGACTGGTGTACGCGAAACAAGCTGGCATCGAATCTCGTGGCATCAGGAGCAGACCTCAAGGCAGTGGTTCGAAGCCGCGTCTTCGGCGAACCGTCGCCCGATATCCCGCTTACTCGCGGCTGGCGAGAAGCCCACGTCCTCACAGAACTTCACGCCATCCTCAATGGCGAGAAAGCGATCCGGGTCGAGAACCCGGAAGCCCTGGCTCCCCTCGGTTTCACAGCGGTTGATTCGCAACCACGGGCTGGCAAGAAATCAGAAGCAAAGTTGCCACTCCCCATTCCCCCATCGGATTAGGTATGATGAAGGTGGAGCCAGCCATCCAGTACGCCATGCCGATGCGACCGGGGTGACCGGAGGGGAGAAGTATGTCTACAGCGTTGAAGTGCCCGAACCCGAGTTGTCCCTACTTGTTCGACCCTTCAACGGTTCCACCGGGGGTTGTGCTGGCTTGCCCTCGCTGCGGGATGCGGTTCACCCTTGGTGCTCCCACTGCAGCCGCTCCATCCGCCCCTCCACCTTCCGCACCCACTGCCACCTTCGGTGGTCAACCCGGCTATCCCGGCGCACCCGGCGGATATCCCGGAGCACCAGGGGGCTACCCCCCTGCTCCGCAGCCGGGATATGGAGCAGCCACTGCGCCTGGCTACACAACCGCTCCTGGCTATGGCCCGCCCGGATATGCAACCGCGCCCGGCGCTCCGGCGGCACCACGACCAGCAGCGAAACCGCTGAACCCGACATTCGGAGAGATGACGCCTGAAACCGCAAGGGCGGACGGCGAGGAAGGGCCACGGCTACCCGTCAAGGCCTCAAAACTTCAGTCCTATATCCTCATGGGCGTCGGCATCATCTCATTGTGCTCGGCCGGTGTCGCAGTCTGGTACAAGGTCTCGCATCGAAACCCTCAAAACGCCTCCAGTGGTGAGATTCTCAAGGATAAAGAGAAGAATTTCTCCCTGGAGCCGCCGCCGAAGCCCTGGTTCCGCGATGAGGATATGAAGGTAAAGCTCGGCTCGCCGTACATCCACGTGTACCGTCGCGAAGAGCCAGAAGCCTATATGGCATTCGGAGCCAAAGATTACCCCAATAGTTCACCCCGGCCGAGCCAGCTCGACGCCGGGCTGGAAGCTGCTCTGGACAAGATCATTGAGAAAGACACGCGCAAGAAGTACCCCTTCGAGGGCGACACGACCTGGATGGGCCAGGAAACACGCTGCTTCAAGTTTGAAGGCGCTCTGAAAGGCGGCGGCAAGGTCGAGGGCGACGCAATGACCTTCGGTCACAAGGGCGTGGGGTACTGGTTCCTTTCGTGGACGGGCAGCGATCTGTACCCGGATCAAAAAGTGTACTTCGTTGAGGGTCGTCGACGTTGCAAGCTCCTCGAACTCCGCAAGACCTGGACCGAGAAGCAATCACCGGTTGTGCCGTTCAAGAACACCGATATCCCCTACACGATCCTGGATGCCGAGGGGATGTGGGTCGAGGAACCGGACGAAGCCCGCGTAAAGGCAGAAGACCCGAAAGCGGACAAGTTCCTCATCACAAAGAAGGACCGCAAGCGAGACGTGAACGATGAGGCCGAAATGGTTGTGCTGATTCTTGACGGCAGCGGCAACCCTCTCGCGGACGCCAAGGCTTACGTTGAGGCACAGGCGAACAAGAGCGTCGAGACTCGGGGGAAGAACACCTTCACCGAACACGGCGGCGTGCTCGAAGGCGATCCAACGCCGAACACCGTGGACGGCAACGCCGAGTATGCGTTGCTCAAGAGCGAGAACAGCCTGGATCGTGGCCACGCCTGGCTCTACGCGATCTCGGCGATCCAGGTTGGCTCCAAAACCGTTGCAGTTGTCGCGAAGTGCCAGTGGTCGCAGCGTGCAGCCTTCGACACGAAGTTCGTGCAACTCGTGAAGTCCCTCCGGGGGAGTTGATCCCAAGGAAGCGTCAGCAACCACAATCAGGTCGCTGACGCTTCCCCCTCGCCTCGAACCAAGCTCTTTCCATGCCTGCTCACATCACCGGACTGGTCGGGAACTCCCCAGAGATCGCAGCAATTCAACGCGAGATCGAGCAGGTTGCCAGCACCACTGCGACAGTCTTGATCCTTGGAGAAACCGGCACCGGGAAAGAACTCGTCGCACGTGAGATTCACGCACGGAGCTTGCGATCCACGCGGCCATACGTTACCGCAAACTGCGGTGGATTCGTGGCCAGCCTGGCCGCGAGCGAACTCTTCGGCCACGAAATCGGCGCGTTCACGGGTGCAGTCAAAAGGCGGTGCGGACGCTTTGAGGCCGCTCATTCCGGAACACTGTTCCTCGACGAAGTTGGCGAACTCACCGCGGAGGTTCAGCCACTTCTCCTTCGGGTGCTGGAAGAACGAGCAATTGAGCGGATTGGTGGGGCGTCGGTCCCCGTTGACGTGCGATTGATCGCGGCGACGAATCGGGATCTGGCGATCGATGTTCAGAACAAGCGATTCCGGGCCGACCTTTACTACAGGTTGAACGTATTTCCGATCTCGTTGCCGCCACTTCGTGAACGCCGGACAGATATTCCCGCCCTGGCATATCACTTCCTGCGGTACTTCGCTCAAACGCACGACCGCGTCACGACAGGGATCCCTGATCGCGTGCTGGAATTGCTGACAGCACACGATTGGCCTGGGAACATTCGGCAACTGCGGAACGTGATCGAACGAGCCGTGATCGTGTCCACGGGGTCAGCATTGCAAGTCGATCCAGTGTGGCTATTCAGCAAGGCTCCACCACCCGAGACGGTGGGGCGGTCATGGGCGGCTCAGGAGAAGGCGAGGATCCTGGAGGCGCTACGTGCGGTCGGCGGCAGAATCTACGGGCCTGGTGGCGCAGCCCACCGGCTCGGCCTTCGCCCAACCACTCTTTACAGCAAGATGCGAAAGCACGGCATTAGCAAAGATCCGACTTCCTGGGTGTGACTCCAGGTCGTCAGATGACGTAATCTCGTCGTCACATCGTCGCGAATCACCTCGAAATCAAGTCGTTTTTCGTCGGCACAGCGCGTGCATTCTGGATGGGCCAGTCCCTGACCCAACCCGGAGTTCATCAATGGCCCACATCGTTACCGAACCGTGCCGCGGCTGCAAGTACACCGACTGCGTTGTCGTCTGCCCTTGCGAGTGCTTCTACGGCGATGCGCTACAACTCTACATCGACCCCGACGACTGCATCGACTGCGGTGCGTGTACTGCTGAGTGCCCCGTGAACGCGATCTACCTCGACTCGAATGCTCCCGAACGCTGGCATGCTTACGTGCAGTTGAACGCCGATCGCGTGAAGGTTCTGAAGCCACTCAACGAGGCTCACATCACAGAGAAGGTGGAGCGTCTCACGCCGTGAGATGTTTGTTGCTCCGTGTCGATCGATGCGGGCATGCGCAGATCGCGTTGACACAACTCGAAGCGTGGATTGTGACGCTCCGAGCAACCCAGTGACAACGCACTGTCACTCACAGTGACAGTGCGTTGTCACAGCCATCCGCGTGTCAGCGTTCATCGGATATGCATTTGCCCCTAACAATTCCAGAGGTTCGCCCATTCGCGTGACACACCATAGCCACTGACGACCATAATCACGACAATTAGAGTAATATAAGTAGTAATTCATCTTTTTCGGTGCATCCAACATTTTTTTTTAGGGAACATCCGGCGGGGGGGTCGGCCATAACTGCTTACCGGGGATCATGGTCGAGAAAAACGGGGCGACGATACGACGTCAGAGCGAGTTTTCGCCGGGTGACCAGCACCTTGACAGCCCTTTTGACCCCTTTCTATGATGCCCGCATCGAACCGGGCCGCCGCCAGCGATCGGGCGGTTTTGAACCACCTGCGCCCCGGTAATTGAAGCCGAGACTGACCCCTCATCCCGGCAAGATTTCGCCAGATTGCTGTTGCGTCCGTAATTTTCCGCAGATTTCCGCCGGCTGTGCCGTCAGGAGTGCCCATGCTCTCCCGCGATCCCGTCACCGAATTTCGGGCCGAATGGCTTCCTCACGTCACAGACGAGGGGTTGAATCGGCTCGTTGAATTGTTGCAGAAGGACAGCCCCTTGCTCATCCACGGAGCATTCACGCGGGCCATGCCGATGGGGTGCTTGGCGTCACATGTCGCCTGGAACCATCCTCGTACGTGCCACCTGAACCACGAGGCAGGGGTTGTGTGGCTCACGAAGGTCGCGGGCTTGAATCCGGCGACTTCAACCGTAATTCTGGCCTGGGATGGTTCGTCGCACGACGACTTCGAGCTGCGTTCGCGGTTACTCGCGGAATGCCTTAAGGATCGCGATCGCCGGGCCGTCGAGGAGTTGGAACCAGCCGCATGCTGAGACAGCCATGCTTCCGCGAGTTCTCGAACCCGAGGTGATGGACACCGCCGATGATGCTCGCGATTACGACGCGATGGATCACTCAACGGTCAACCTCCTCTTTGCGGCCGAGTTCCTCGAAGTCTGGGATGGGAAGTGCCCAATTCTCGATGTCGGCACCGGAACCGCACAAATCCCCGTCGAACTCTGCAAACTTCACCTGTCACTCGCTGACGCAGCACGGGAGAGCGCCCCACACGTCGGGAGCTCAATTTGGGGCGAAATCCACATCACCGCGATTGACCTCGCCGACCATATGCTCGCAATCGCTCGATCGAACGTCGAACGTGCCAACCTCACATCGCAAATCACCCTTGAGAAGGCAGACGCCAAGGCATTCGCTTACCCCGATGGGCACTTCGGCGCGGTCATCTCCAACAGCATCATCCATCACATTCCAGACCCTTCCCGCTGTTTCGCAGAGATGCACCGTGTCTGCGCGCGGGATGGGATGGTGTTCGTTCGCGATTTGCTCCGCCCACCCGAGATGCGAACACTGGAGAAGATCGTCGGCAAGTATGCAGCCGGGGCAAACGAGCACCAGCGCCGCCTGTTCGTGGAATCGCTGCACGCGGCGCTGACACTCGAGGAGGTACGCAGGTTCGTTGGCGAACTCGGATATCCACCCGAGACCGTGCAACAGACTTCGGATCGGCACTGGACCTGGGCCGACGTCCGCGCCCGGTGAAGATGGAGCAGTGAGGATACGCCAGTATTTCAGGGCGTTGCGCGAGTTTGAGAAGGCTTGAGGGGTTGGGTATCCGCCAGTTTCGGTCATCTCAAAATGGCACTTTTTGGAAACGCTGGCGGCACGCCGAGTGCTTTATCTTAATCATCGCGGCACAAAACAGATCTTATCGCCCGACTCTGGGGAACCGAACGATGATGACGAGCGCTGTCATTACCGACCACGCCACCTTGCTCGCACCCGTGGATGAGTTCCGCCCTGTTTTCCGGGACGAACATCACGACGTTGGCCTCACGGATCTGGCCGATTTGTGGATCGACTTGGGCTGCGGTGATTAGTTCCCGTTGCTGACAAACGATGAATGCGAGCGGCCCTGGCGAGAACTGCAATAGATGCAGTTCTCGCCAGGGCCGCTCGCATTTCCAAATGGGCGTAACCGGTCAGGTTCGCGTGGAAGTTCCAGGTTTAAGTGGTCACCCCTCGCCCCGGCTTTGCAGGGAGAGGTGAGGGCGCATATGGCGAGCCACGGGGTTTATCCCCGTGGTTCCTGGAGATGTAACAAGACCACGGGGATAAATCCCGTGGCTTGCCATGCGGAGCTGCAACGCCGCGTGTAAGTCTTTCGCGACATTCTTGCAAGCAGGCAATTCTTACCGCCAATTCGTGCAGAAACTACGTGTTCAGCAGATGGCCACCTGTCAGAAACCATCGAGGGATATGCCACCGTCCGACAAGCTCAGACCGAACCCGCCAAGTTTCACGTCACCGATGATGGGGTCCAGAAACTGGATCCCAAACACCCCCGTTTGCGTAAGCAGCGCAAGGTCACTCGATCCGTTCGCATCCAAATCGACGTGAGTGATGGCGTGGTCGATGATCTGGTTGCCGACAAGATACGTTGCGGGGTCAGCCCCCTGCCCTGTGCTCACAAGACTGATCCGACCCGTGGTGGTGTTCACGACAAACACGCCGACTCGCACCTGGGGATTCGAGGGATTTGTCACGCGATCCAGGGCAGTAAAAACCAGTTCTGGAATGCTATCGCCATCGGAATCGATCACGGTTAACCGGGCATCTCGTTCGATGACGGCACCACTGGAGTTGGTGATCGAGCCGAACGGTGCGAAAACGCTGTTGTTGCCAGTCAGATTGAGTTCGGTGAGGTTCCCACCTGCGAAGGTGAAGACCTTGAGTTTCACGGACTTGTTGGGGTTGCTCGCCGCGACCGGGCCACCCCGCGTCACGGCAACCTCGGAGCTGCCATCATTGTTGAAGTCGCCTCCGGTGACGACGACGCCCTTCTGGTAGGTCGCTCCGAATGGCGTCTTGATACCGCCGATGATGATGTCGTTGCTGCCATCAGCGCTGGCACCCGCACTTACAACCGCTAGGCGGCCGTACTCGGGGTTGCCCGAGGTGTTAGACCCGCCCCGGGTTCCCGCGATCAGATCGACCGTGGTGTCGCCGTTCACGTCAGCAACAGCTATATTCAACCCGTTGATGAACGCGCCTGTGGTCCCATTCGGTCCATTGGTCGTCGCAAATGGCGTGAAGACGTGGAAGGCAGTCACGGAGGTGGGGTCTGTCGCGAGGTCTTTTCCGTCGAACACGAAGACTTTCCCCGCCTTTGTGACATCGAGTTCCTGCACACCCACCGGATTCGCAGCCGCGACGAACAGGTCTGCGGTTCCATCCTTGTTGAGATCGCCAAGTGCGACGCTGACAAGCCCCGAGTAGGGTGTGCTGCCCACATCCAGGGGTCGGAAATTCGAGACGACGGGAACATCCGTCGCGGCATCAACGATGTCCACGGAGCCATCGGATGCGCCGATCGCGAACAACGCGGGCACAATTCGCTCGTTCAGCTGTTCCAGTGCGAGTTTCGATCTGAACGTGCTCATGGGGCGACTCATGGGTGCTGTTTTGGGCTTCATAGAGCGTATCATGTAGAAGAGGGTAAACCTCAAACGCCTTCCCGTAATGCTGGGAATTGTTTGGGGTGGGCACTGAGGCGGTGTTCAGACTATAGAATGTGAAGGTGGCTTCGAAGAAATGTCCTGGCGAGTTGTACAGTTATTGGCCGGCTGCACATGCAACCCTGGACGGGCAAATCTGCAAAAGTGGTGTTTGCATCAACGCTGCAAGACGGTATTACTTCCCGTGCGGGGAGAACCCGCTGACTGGTGACGACACACTGCCTCGCACATTGTCTCGAACCGATCGGAAATGGCCAACCTGCATCGAATCGTCAGCACAGGTCTTCGAGAACAAGACCCACGCAGAAGAATTTCGGAACGCGGACAACGGACCATTGAAACGAGTACGTCTGATCTACACGGGCACGGCCACGTCGGTCGCGCCGTCAATTCCTGGACCGCAAGGTCAACAAGGTGAGTGACTTTTGAGTAAGAAATTGTACGTTGGAAACCTGCCGTTCGATGCCAACGCGGACGAACTGCGGGAGATGTTCACGACCTACGGTCGCGTCCTGAGTGCGACCCTGGTAACAGATCGTGAAACTGGCCAACCCCGTGGGTTCGGCTTCGTCGAAATGCACGACGGTGCAGAAGAAGCCATCCAGGCTCTGCACATGGCACAGTTCGGCGGTCGGACGCTGACGGTCAACGAGGCCAAGCCTCGCGAAGACCGCCCCCGCGTCGGTAGCTCGGGCGGCCAATCACGCAATCGCTGAAACTGACTGACACCGGCAGTATGATGAAAAGCCCACCCTCACGGGTGGGCTTTTCCAATTCGCTGAGCCACCAATGCCCACCAACTACGACCCGATTGCGGCGCTGTACCAACTGTCCAAGCAGCAGCCATGGCGAACGCACATCGAAGCCTTTACGTTCCTCGAACTAATCGGCGACCCCACAGGCAAGTCCGTTCTCGACGTGGCATGTGGCGAGGGCTTCTACACGCGAATGATCCGCCAGCGAGGTGCCGCCCGGGTCACGGGTGTGGATCTTTCCACGGGGATGATCGAACTCGCACGCAAGCAAGAAGCGGACCACCAACTTGGCATCGACTACCAAATCGGAGACGCCTGCAACCTCGCTATTTCGCGAGAGTTCGATCTGGTGATCGCTGCGTACCTGCTGAACTACGCTCGCGATCGTGGGGAGTTGCGGGCCATGTGCAATGGCATCGCCCGCACGTTGAAGCCTGGCGGCCGCTTCATCACCGTGAACACCAACCCGGCAATGCACTTCCCGACAGCCCCTTCGTTCCGGAAGTATGGGATTGAAGCGACTTCAACCGGCGAATGGCGCGAAGGCTCGCCAATTCAGTGGAAGTTCTACCTCGGCGACAACACCTTTGAGATCGAGAACTATCACCTGGATCGCGCGGCTCACGAGGAAGCATTGCTTGCAGCGGGGTTCCAGAACATCCACTGGCACGGACCACGGTTGTCATCACAAGGTGAAGCCGAGTTCGGCCCGGAGTTCTGGTCGCTCCTGATGACGCAGTGCCCCGTGACCTTCCTGGAATGCACCAGATGACGTGGCTTCAGTAGCAATCACGGCACGGCGTTCACATCGCACTTGGGTAGCGCCTTCTTCAACGCCTCGACACCAGCATTCCCGAACTGCTTTTCGTTAATCGTGAGGAACTCCAGTCGCTTGAACTGGGAGAGAGTTGGCACAGCTTTCTCGGTGATCTTCGTCCCGGTGAGGCTGAGCCGTTCGAGTGATCGCAGCCCTTTCAGTTCCTCGAGACCAGCATCGGTAATCGGGGAGGAATTCAGCGAGAGCGATTTCAATTGGGTCAGTTTGCCAATCTCCTTCAGCCCCTCATCGGTGACACCGGCTTGCGGAAGCGAGAGCGTGGCGAGGTTCGAATTCCCCTTGAGGCCCGACCAGCCGGCCGCGTCGCCGATCGTGCAATCAGAGATCGTCAGGTATTTCAGGCTCTTGACAGCGGCGAGGGCCGGCACGCTCGTCCCCAGGACTTTCTTGTTCTTGCTTAGCACGAGCGTCTGAAGTTTGGTCAACCCCGCAAGCTCCTTGATCCCCTCGTCGGTCATTACCCCATCGCTGAGGGTTAGCTCGGTGATTCCCTTCACAGTCGCGAGCGCTTTCACCGCATCGTCCGTAAGCATCGGACCGGCCAGTTCGACTGTTTGAAGTAGTTTCACCTTGCTGAGTTGACCGACCCCATCTGCCGTCACCTTCGGAGAGTTCTTGATCACGATGCGGGATAACGCTGTGAATTCGAGTATATCCTTCATCACGGCATCGGTCACCTTCGGCCCGCTCAGGGTCACACCGCCAACCGATTTCTTCTTGTTCACCTTGTCGTACGTGATCTTCCCACCGGCCACGGTCACGGTCTTGATCGCATCCTCTTCCGTACCCAACACGGCACCCATTGCGATGGTCAAGCTGAAGACGCAGGCGAGTGTTCTCGATAGCCGCATGGGAAGGTACTCCTTCAGGGAAAGGTTCAGGATGAGACTAGCCGGTACACATGTGAGAAGCAAGCATGGTGCCAGGCGTGTCTTTACTGCCGCGACCACACCGACTTTTAGCGGCGCTGTAAAATACCGCGATGATCCAGACCGGCGTTCCCGCGTTGATTCTCGCCCCGATGGAGGGCGTCACCGATGCCCCCATGCGTGCGGTCCAGGGAACGCCACGGACATTCACCTTCGCCGTGTCCGAGTTTCTGCGTGTCAGTCAGCACATTCCGCCACGAAGCGTGTTCTACAAGCACATCCCCGAACTGCGCACGGGATGTCTGACTTCAACGGGGCTTCGCGTTCAGGTCCAACTCCTCGGCGGGGATGCCGGACGGATGGCCGGTGCCGCAGCACTTGCACACGAACTCGGCGCGAGTGCGATCGACATCAATTTCGGTTGCCCCGCACCCACCGTGAACCGGCACGATGGCGGCGCGACCTTGCTGAAGTACCCGTCGCGCATCCGTGAGATTGTCGGCGCGATCCGGGCGGCCTTGCCTCCATCCGTTCCGGTTTCCGCGAAGTTGCGCCTGGGCTGGGATCGACTCGACCCGATCTTCGAAAACGCGGAGATGGCTGCCGAGGGTGGTGCCGCATGGATCACGATCCATGGGCGAACCCGCGTGGCGGGGTATGCGCCGCCCATCCACTGGGAACCGATTGGCCGTGTGCGCGAACGACTTCGAATCCCGGTGGTCGCCAACGGCGACATCTGGACGATTGAGGATTTCCGCCGTTGCCGCGAGGTGACGGGGTGCGAACACTTCATGCTTGGGCGGGGTGCCCTAGCCGATCCACGGCTGGCCCGGCGTGTGGCGAGTGAACTGGGGCTTGTGCCGCGCGAACCCGAACCGCCCGCTGACGTTCCTTACCCCTGGCCGCCGCTGTTGCAACAACTCGTCGAACAGACGAAGGAATCGCCATCCGGCCCGCCGCCGGGGCGTGTGTTGGCACGTGTAAAGCAGTGGCTGAGCCTGGCAGCCAAGTTCGGGGCATTTACGGAATTCGACGCCATCAAACGAGCCACCACCCTGGAAGAGCTATTCGCCCGGCTCGGATAACTGCTGCTGAGGTGATCGACCCGAGCCAGCGAGCGGACCCCGAGATCCTGTCCAGTTCCGTGGGATCAGCAACAACTCTCCAGGAGACGACGATGAAAATCGAGACCGCGGAAGGGTACTGCTATGAACCCGTTCCCACTGTGAACGGAGCGAACCCCTACCCTCCTGAGCTTCTCGCCCGGTCAAAAGACCTCCTGCAAGGCACACTGGCAATGCTTGAGGCCATGGGGCCATGTGCGGCCCTCGCACGAGACGTGATGCGGAGATACCCCGTTCACGCGGAACGCACCACGCAGGCAGCAGGAGTGATCGGCGTCGCCCCCGTGGGTTTGATGACGGGCAACCTCTGTTACGACATTCTCGCCGGGACAGGCGCGATGGCTTGTTCCACGCTGGCGTTGCCGGGCGAGGATGGCCCCGTGCTCGCTCGCAACATGGACTGGTTTCCTGCGGAGAAGATCGCAAAGGCCAGTTGCGTCGTGCGTGAAGCGTATGGCGAGAATGCGGGGTTTCTGGGGATGCTGGGAGTGGTCACGGGGATGTCGAAGACGGGATTCGGCCTGTGTTTGAATGCGGCATTCGCGGGAACCGATCCGCAAGGCTATCCCATGCTTTTGTTCCTGCGGCATGTGCTGGATACCGCGACGAGTTTCGCGGATGCGCTCGAGATGCTTCAGCGAGAACGGTTGATGTCGGGAGGGATCATCACGCTGGTCGGTACTCGCAACGACGAGCGTGCCATCGTGGAACGGGTACCAACAACCGCTCACGTGCGACGAGCGAACGCGGACGAACCGCTGATGGCGACCAACCACTTCCGGGCGCTCGCAACCCCGCAGGTGTGCTCGCGATACGAATGCATGGCCGAACGGGTCGGAGAAGTCCCCGCACTGGAGGTGCTCACCAATCGCCGAATTCTGCAAGAGATCACTGCTCAGCACGTCGTCATGTGCCCCGCGACGCAAAGCTGCAAGATGTTCGTGCCAACTCACCTTCGAGAAGCACCCAGTGTGCCCATGCAAATGTCAGATCTTATCAATTTTGTCGGCTAGATCAGTCGCGATCTTAATTGAGCAATAACTCGCGTCCACATCCACTTCGGATTCCGTATCTCTTATTCATCGAGTTTGTGGAGTATGATGAGTTCATGCTCCATCAGGGGAGCGTCGATGTCGTTCGACGTGAGGAGAATCTGCGATGGGTGTTCCGTCGGGTGAGATCGTGGCGCGGCCCATGATTGCTCGTGCATGTGGCTGCCTTCAGGAATTTCAGCACTACGCGGTTGATAAGTACCGCGAGCAACGCAAAGCCAAGTTCCAAAAGACACGCTGCCCCACTTGCGTGGCCAAGCTCGTCGAGGAACAGAGAATCGCTGCGACCTTGCCCAAGAAGGGCGAGGCGTTCAAGGCATTACCAGCCGAGACGGCGATTACTATGACCCGGAAGGCCGATGGCACCTGGGCGGGTACGCTCACAGGTGCTGGGACAAAAGTGGATGCTGTGGGGGAAGGTCCGCAGGGACTAACGCTCGCCCTCGCTCGGTTCTGGCTGCTGGCTCGGGGGGCAGGTTCAAACACACCCACGACTCCAGCGACCCCCGCAGCGGCGGCACCCGCAGCACAGGCGACCCCCGCAGCACAGGCGACCCCTGCGAAAGCGGCAGCGCCCACGAAGGCAAAGACGAAGTAACCTGGCTCATTCGGGCGGTTCCTGCAGGAACCGCCCCGAGTCACTGATAAAGCGTCGGGTCAGGAACACCTGCCTCGGCGAATCCCTTCTTTCGGAGCAGGCACGAATCGCAGTGCCCACACGCCCGCCCTTCCCCGTCCGGATCGTAACAACTCAGCGTGAGCGAGTAATCGACTCCGAGTGCAACCCCGGCCCGGATGATCTCGGCCTTGGTCAACTTCAGCAGCGGCGAATGCACACGAAACCGGCCTGCTCCTTCAACGCCCGCCTTGGTTCCGAGGTTCGCGACGTTCTCGAACGCTGTTAGAAACTCGGGCCGGCAATCAGGGTAGCCCGAGTAATCGAGCACGTTCGCCCCGATGAAGATGTCGAACGCTCCGATCGTCTCGGCATATCCCAGTGCCAGCCCGAGAAGGATCGTGTTTCGAGCGGGAACGTAGGTGACCGGCACGCCTTCGTTCATGGCAGCGTCGCTGCGGCCCTTGGGCACTGAGATATCGGCGGTGAGGGCCGATCCACCAATTGCCCGCAGGTCGAGTTTCACAAGACGTTGTTCGACCGCACCCAGCGCCTTCGCCACAACTGCAGCTCGCTGGAGTTCAACGCGGTGGCGCTGGCCATAATCAACACTGAGGGCGAAGACCGCAAACGCCTCCGCCCTTGCGATTGCAAGCGCTGTGGTGCTGTCGAGGCCACCGCTGAGAAGAACGACTGCGTTTGGCATTATTCGAATGTGCTCCAGGCTGACCCGTCGAAAAGGCAACGGGTCGCCGTGAGATCAGCAAGATGTGGGGGAACCGGGACTCAGGCGAACACGAGCTTCATTTGCACGGTGCCAACCTGAAGAACGTCGCCCGGCTTGAGCTGGCGAGGTTGTTTGGGTGGCAGTCGCGTCCCGTTGACCCATGTGCCATTCAGACTGTTCAGATCCTCAACCGCGACAATCCCCTTCTCGAGAATAACGACCGCGTGTTGGCGCGAGCACCAGATTTGTTCGAGGGATTCCTGGCTCATCAGGTCGATATCCACAGGTTTATCCGCGAACCGCCCAATCATGTTTCGACCGTCGTACAGCGGATATTCCGCGCTAATCTTCATCCCGCGAATCACCACAAGCTTGGGTTTGATCGTTGGGATTGCCGGAACTGGCTGGGCAACTTCATCCGCGCGAGCTGTTGCCGGAATCGTCACCGCCATGTTTTGTTGCGGATCATTCATCGGATGTCCCGGAAGACCTGGGAGAGCGTGGGCAGTCCCTTGTGAGTCACGGCGATTACGGGCGGAGGCACCGCTTCCTCGAGGAGGTGGTGGCGTAATCTCGAGGCCAAAGCGAGCCCCTGAGGATACCCCACTTGATCTCTCTTCCAGAAGCAGTGTTTTGGGCGCTTTTGCAACTGGCAAACCAACCTCCGGAGTCGGATCCGGAGAATGAATCGGTTCGACCATTGGCGCTGGCAAGCCTGCGGCACGAGTCAATGCGGAGAGGCTGGTCAGGAGATTCGCTCCACACCGACCGCATGACGAAGCCGAATCCGGATTCGCGAACTGGCATTGCTCGCAAGTAGCCATCGCAGATCGTCCTTCGGGATTGGGCGGATACCGTAATGTAATGCCCCGTTCCGAAGAAGTGTAGCTCATGTTTCCGGGGCAGCGATTCACTGCAACCCATACTCACGGCTGCATCACTCTGCTGGCGAACTATTCCTGCACCATCAAACTAACTCACCTTCTGCCTCACTTCAAGCGTTACCTCACCGAGTGCATCCGCAGATTCCACCACGAATTGGACCTTGTTCCGAATGAGAACGTGTTGCGAGATGTTCTGGGCGAAGGGGCCAGCGACTGAACTCGTCGCGATGCAACTGTCGTTGAGCGTTACTGTGACTGAACCGGGAACATTCGCGCAAACCAGCCAGAGTTCTTCACTGGCTTCGAGTGGTTTGGGCCAGCCGAAGTTCCGGGAATGGGCAGTTTTCACGGCGTCAGGGTTCACTTCCCAGGCACCCCGTAACCGGATTGTGTGTATCGGGGAAGTCACGGCAGAACCCATCGCTGCGATCATGCACTTTGGAGGCGATCGTTCCATTCGTCGAGCAAGTTGCCGATGTTCTTGAACGTGAAGTCGAGGTTGGCCAGTTCATGGCCCAGATCGATGGCTCGCTGGAGATCGCCGTTCTCGGCGCAACCACTTGCCAGGTGGAACAGCAGTTCCTTCTTGCCAGCTTCTTCTCCAGGAGGCAGCGCGGTGAGCGCTTCCTCGAAGTTTCGCTGAGCGAGTCGCCAGTTATTGCGCTTCCGGAAGCACACACCCAGCAGCATCGCGGCACGCCACTTGAGTTTTTCGTCCCGGCGCGCGAGCTGAAGCTCCGTAATGGCTTCATCGATCAGATCGCCCTTGAGCAGGCGCGTCCCAAGCTCGATGCGATGGATCACGTCGCTGGGGAAGCGGTCTGCTTTCACCCGGTAAATCTCGATCTCACGAGTGTTGATCTCCTTGAGCAGTTTCACCCGCAAGTGCATCAACTCTTTCTCGGACAGATCCCCGGCATCAGCACCAGATTCCGCGGTATCGTCGTCCGACTTCTTCTCTTTGTGTTTGCGGATACGTGCGTCGGTCAGTTCGAGATTCTTGCGGACCGGGGCAAGATCCAGGTCCATGAGTTCGAGTTGCAGCTGGAATGCGTTGCCGGTCGGCCCCAACCCTTGCTGAAGTGTGGCGCGTGCCCGATCGGCTTGGCCGTGCCGGCGATACAGCGTGGCCAGTTGAACGTACAGCGATGGCTCGGTGGGATCTGCTTCGATCCGCTTCCGGAGCGGTTCGGCATCGCGAGCCAGTTTGTCGGGCTTTTCGGTGGCCCGGTTCTCGATCCGGTTCAACACCGGAGAGTCCTTGCTCCCAGAAGCGGCTTCCTCGTATAGCCCCTTCGCAATGGTGTCGCTCGCTGCCAGATCCTTCGCTTTGTGGGCCGCCTCGACATCGGACGGGTTCGATTCTTTGACCAACTGCCAGAGTACAATCGCGCTCTTGAAGTCGCCGCGTTTCTCGAACTGCCGTGCAAGTGCTCGGTTGAGCGTGGCATCCGTGGGGTATTTCTGCCGGGCTTGATCGAGTGTGAAGACCGCCAGATCGCTCAGATTCAGGGCATCGAACGCCTCGGCCATGTCGAGTTGCGTGCCGAGATCCCAGGGATTGCGGCAGAGCACTTGCTCGGCGTGTTCCAGTGCCTTCAGGTAATCACGGTTGCGTTTCGCGGCCTTGACCCGACCTTTCAGGCGGGGTGTCGTGAGGAATGCGAAGCGACTCCCACGGAGGTTGTTGTCGTACTTTTCTTTCTGCGTCTTACGGAGATTCTGCCGATAGAAGAAGTTCGCCGGATCGAGCCGACAGCAGGTGAGTAGCAGGTTGATTGCGTAGTCAAGCTGTTCGTTGGCGATGGCTTCGCGTGCCTTGGTGAAGCTATCTTGAGCGATACGCCGCTGATCGGCCGTCGGCGACGGCACAGGGGGCGCGGGTTGTTCAGGCATGGGAGACGCACTCCTCGGCCGGGACACCCGGCACACACTGACAGCGTACCATAAGTTGTAGCAGTTCGAATCAGTTTGTCGTCACGACCCCAGGATCGGTTCAAGCCGAAATGAACACCGAAGTTCTCCGCGTCGATCCTGTCGTGCCTGACCCTGCGATCATCGCCAGGGCAGCGGAACTGCTTCGCGCTGGGCGCCTTGTGGCATTCCCGACCGAGACGGTTTATGGTTTAGGTGCAAATGCGCTGGATGCGGCAGCAGTCCGGAGCATCTTCACCGCCAAGGGCCGTCCGGCAACGAACCCTGTTATTGTACACGTCGCGGAGCCAACTCAGGTTCTAAACGTAGCGGCAAGTTGGCCGGAGACTGCCTCCTGCCTCGCAACTCAGTTCTGGCCTGGCCCGTTGACGATCGTGGTTCCGCGAAAGCCGGGCGTTCCGGATGAGGTAACTGCGGGTGGCCCCACGATCGCGTTGCGATGCCCGAATCATCCCGTGGCGCGTGAACTGATCCGTGCTGCGGGCGTGCCAGTCGCGGCCCCAAGCGCGAATCGTAGTACCGAGATTTCCCCCACCCGGGCCGAACACGTCTTCAAGAGTCTCAACGGTCGAATCGACCTGCTGTTGGATGGAGGCCCCTGCTCTGGTGGAATCGAGTCGACCGTGGTTGACGTGACTGGCCCCGTGGTTCGACTGCTGCGCCCGGGGTTAATCACCGTGCCGATGCTCGAAGAATTCGTCGGCACGGTCGAGGTACTGACGCGGACTGGAGCAGACGACGGTGACGTGGTCCGTTCCCCAGGGCAGTTGGCCAGGCACTATGCGCCTCAAACGCCGGTGGTGTTGTTCGATCGCGGCTGGCCCGACCTCGACGACGCCGTGATGTTCTCGATTCTCGACGGGAAACGGGCGACAACGCTCGAATTTGGCGAGGCCCGTCCGCGAAGACCGGAACTCCTCAGAGATTCACTGCACTGCGTGTTCATGCCGACGTCGCCCGATGAGTACGCTGCCAACCTCTACCGGATGCTCCATGAAGCCGACGACCGCGACGCCGATCTGATCCTGATCGAGATGCCACCCGATACGCCTGAATGGGCAGCGATTCGAGATCGACTCAGTCGTGCGGCGACTCGCGCTTGACAGTCGGCAGACTTTCGTCACGCTATTAGGAGTACCAGTTCCCCGCCATTCTTTGGGAAAGCAATGATGTGGTTTGGTGGGGCAGGCGTTCTTGCCTGCCCCACCAATAGCAACACCAACAAGAATGGCGAGGAACTGCAGTTGCAATTTAGTCCCCGGCGAGCTCACGCCACATGCCCGACATCAGCACACTTTATCCACCGACGCCAACCGATGTGCCGGTGGATCTCACGAAGCCGTCGGCGAACTACCGATCGCGCGTGATCCTGGTTCTGTTCTGCCTGCTGGTGTTCGTGGGCGTGTATCTTTGCCTCACGGCCGGGTCGGCCTACGCCTGCTACTATTGCTTCGCGGAGTTGGCCGAGGACGAACCGCGACCCGCCCAGGTTTACAATCCCGCACCGCAGTACAACCCACGCACCGGGCAAAGGGTCTACACCCAACCACCACGACAGCAACCGCGGCACGAGAAGCCCGTCTTCTGGCTCATCATCGGTGGCATCGCATCCGGTTTACTGTTCCTGTTCATGGTGAAGGGGTTGTTCAAGCAATCCCGGTACGATCCAGGAGTGCGGGTCGAAGTAACCGAGGCCGAGCAACCGGTGTTGTTCGCATTCATTCGTCAACTCTGCAAGGACACCGGTGCCCCGTTCCCACATCGAGTCTTCCTCACGCCAGATGTGAACGCCGCGGTCTCATTTCAGGAATCGCTGCTCAGCCTTGTCTTCCCAACAAAGAAGAATCTGATCATCGGGTTGGGGCTTGTCAATCGCCTGAACATGAGCGAATTCAAGGCCGTTCTTGCCCACGAATTCGGGCACTTCTCGCAGAACAGCATGAGGCTTGGCAGCTACGTATACACCGCGAATCGCGTGGTAGGCGACATCGTGTATGGCCGCGACTGGCTCGACGATGCCCTGGCGGCGGCGGGAAGAATCGACATCCGAATCTCGGTCTTCGTGTGGACGTTCGCGGGGATGCTCTGGCTGATGCGGAAAGGACTGGAGGGGTTGTTCAAGGGGATTAACTTCGCACACTCATCGCTTTCCCGGGAAATGGAATACAACGCGGATCTGGTCGCAGCGAGTGTGACCGGCAGTGATGCGTTGGTCTTCGCGCTCGCACGACTGGATTTCGCGAGCGAAACGCTGGGGCAGGCATGGAACGACTTGAACGCGGCCGCCGATCATAACCGCTACACCCGCGATCTGTACTTCCATCAGACGAAAGCTGCCGAGTACCTCAAAGTCCGGCGCGACGATCCAAAACTGGGCGAGGTTCCGACTCTTCCCGACAACCCCACCGAAACTGTTCAGGTCTTCAAACCCGAGGATACCAGCGTTCCGAAGATGTGGGCGACTCACCCCTCGAACTCCGACCGCGAAGCAAACGTCAAGGCTCGCTATTTCCGTGGGCCGACGGACGAGCGGTCTCCGTGGGAACTCTTCGCCGATGTCGCGGTCGTGCGGGAGGCAGTAACTCGACAGATCTACAAGGTCGCCCGGAAGGCGAACCCCGACAAACTCGAAGACCCCGTTGTGATTCAGGAATTCATCGACGCTGAACATGCCGAGATGACCTATCACCCGCGATACCAGGGGCTTTACGAGAACCGCTACGTCAAACCCGGCGACCTGGCCGAGTTGTGCTTCCGCTCGAGCTGGGAAGAACTCGACAACCGCGAGAAGCTCGCCGAGTCACACGCCCAACTGTACGGCGACGAACTCAAACAGCGGATGGATGCTCACAAGGCTCGCCAAGAGGAGCTGGGCAAACTCGCCCGGGTCGCGCATGGTGCCGTCGAACTGACGGGCAAGGACTTTGAGCATCGCGGCCGGCGGTATCGCATCACGGACGCGAACCGGCTTCTCAAGGAAGTTGAAAGTGAGATCGATCAGGACTTCGAGTGGATGCACGCACTGGATCGTCAGGCGTTCCGTACTCACTATGCGATGGCGGTTCACTTGGGTGTAGAGGACCGTGCGGCGTTGGAATCGTGGTATCGGTTCCATCTCGCGGCCCAGGGAATCCACTCCATGCTCGCGGCAAAATCGCGTGAAATCCAGGAGACGCTGACCTCACTCGCCGGCCAACGGCAGTTGCAGCAGGAGCATTTCCAACACGCGCTCGGCGTCCTGAGATCGGGTGTGAACACGCTACGTGAACTCCTGGATAACGCGAACACGCTCCGCCTTCCGCCGCTCAAGAACATGACCGCCGGCGACCCGCTCGGGCCTTTTCTTCTCGATGGGCCTGTGATCCGCAACCTCACGACCGATACACAGACGCTCGACGGTGCGTGGATCAACCAGTTCATGACTCAACTCGGGGAAGTGCTCGACAGGCTCGCCCGCGTCCTGTTCAAGAGCCTCGGCGGATTGCTCGCCTTGCAGGAGCAGATCTCCAACCGCTGGGCCACACCCGCTGCGTCCATCGGAACAATTGCGGAATCACAAATGATTGCCCCGATCGTCGTGACGGATGACTGGGGTTCGGATCAGTTGAAGAATGAGTAGTTGCCACACCAATTCCGCATGAAACTCCTCAAAAGTAGCTCGCTCGGCGATCAGAATCGCCGCGGCGTCACTATAATGTTCTCAGTGGGATGAAGGTCTCGTTCCCAGACCGAGGATATGCTGAAATGCCACTGTTTGAGTACGAGTGCCGGGGTTGTGGTCGCCCATTCGAGGCTTTGGTGAGCGCCCGGTTCACCGAAGCGATCAAATGCCCCGCTTGCGACAGCGCCGATGTCGCACGGCAGATTGGGTTACCGACTGCCAAAGTTGTCGCTGGTCTGGCAACGAATTGCCGAGGGGACGGCTCGCCTTGTGGTGCTCCGAGATGTGGGCGTAAGGAATAACGTCAGTCCCGGTATCTCATCTTGGGCCGCCCTCCAAAATCGCCTGGACACTATTGTCCACTTTCGTGTTATCTCTGGTTTTCCCGCCACGTCAGTTCGAGAAAAGAATTATCGGGAAGGCTTGCCGTGCGTGGACACCTGGGATAAATATGATGATTGAATAACTCTGCGGTGATCGCCATGTCCCGCTGGGTTATGGGGTTGTGTCAAATTTTTGGGCAGAAAATACCCAAACAGCCCTCTCTAAAACCGCTGTTCTCTCATTCAGGTACGCTCCCATGACCGACAAGAAACAAGCTAAAGATTGTGCAGACATGCTACAAGCGATTGCTGAACCCAATCGCATCCGGATCATTGAATGCCTCCGCTCTGGGTCGATGAATGTGACTCAGTTGGCCAAGGCTTTGAACGTTGAGATCGTCAACGTTTCGCATCATCTCGGTGTCCTGCGTACTGCGGGTTTGGTTCAGGACGAAAAGAACGGTCGTTTCGTCGTTTATTCGCTCCACCCCAAGATTTTCAATAACGATAGCGCCAAGGCCACTCACCTTGACCTGGGCTGGTGCCGGATCGAGATCCCGCACAACTGATGTGCATAAAGGCTAAAACGACACCGCCCACACGACTCCGTGTGGGCGGTGTCGTTTCAGCAAGAGAACTCACTTTCGCGATCTGGCTGGGGGTTGCGGAATTGGAACGGGTTGAAAGCTCTTGGCATTCTCCGGTGTCGTCACGTAGTAGATATTCCCTGCGTAGACCATTTTCAGTTCCGCCATGTCAGCGATCACCCGTAGTGCGTCGTAGAGTCGCACATCGCTGATGTTCATGCTCAAGGTCGCTTTCTTCTCTGGGATCTCACAGCGTGGGTCGAAGACGATATTCGCTCCAGTCTGCTTCCGGAGATCGGCGAGTATATCCAGCAGTGGCTTTCGATCGGCGGTGATATTGACCTCGCCACCATAAATTTGGTCATTGAGAGTGTCATTGGTGACCACTGGGACATCTTGATCATTGTTGGGATCTAACGCCGCAAGCGGATCCACACCTGGCCGAGTGGGAGGAACGTATCCGGGAATGATGATCACTTGCGATCCTCGAACCTGGAACGTACAGTGAATATACCCATCACCAAGACGAACCTGCGCGAGCGAATCGGTAAGTACTTCGTGGACCGAGAGTTTATCTGCTCGACGTGGCAGAACTACAACCGCCCCATAGATGCGTTTCAGGAACGCCTCTGTTTCGGTGCCCTTCCTTTCATCATCACCATCATAATAATGCAAACACTTCCGACGACGGAACGCGGGTATATCCACCCGAATTACGAGATCCATATCATCTTCGATCCTGGCCAGCAGTTCATTCATGCCGAGACTCACCACATCTTTCAATCCGAAGGGCTTCTGCAGTGCGAGAACTACCGCCGCAGTGGTATCGGGCTTCGCAACTGGGTTGGTAGCGGAGCCTTTTGGCGTGGTTTGGGGCGGCGCGTCAGGTGGAACGAGCTTTTCGACCGGGGTTTGTTGCGCCACGGGTTTCGCAGGGTCAGCGGCCGAAGCGTAGTAGATTCCGGCCCCTGCCCCGCCAAGCGCCCCGAGCGTGACGCCCAGAATCATCGCGAGGCGAAGTTTTGACGAGATCATTGTTCCCGCTCCTCGTGCAAGAGATGCAACCGTGGGCGAAACTGCCCCGGTGCCAGGTCCGGCCGCCTCCGCGAGGACAGCCCGGACTGTGACTGAAACCAGTTCCTGGAACGCTGTTCGATCGCCCGCACCGAGCGGCCCACCGAGCATCTGTTCCAGAGTGACCGCGAGACTGAGCGAGACCCCGCGTCGCGTGAGTCGATTTTGAAGTTTCCTGCGTGCTGTGCTGAGCCGTGAGTCGATAGTCCCCACGGGCACACCCAGAACGGAAGCGGCCTCCACATTCGTGTGCCCCTCGATCAGACACAACACCACGACAGACCGGAACTTGTCGGGCAGTCCTGCAAGTTCGCGATCAATCACCGTCTTCAACTCCTTGGTTTCCCAGGGGGTAGGTGATGTTTCGGCCATCGGCACCTCGGCCGTGAGAGACGCTGTGGCCGGCAAGCGTGCCCGCCGACCGGCTGCTTTCAAGGAAATCAGGTACGCCACGCGGTAAAGCCATCCCGCGAGCGACGAGCTATGCCCGATGGACCGGGCCGAAGTCGCGAGCGCCAGAAACACGGCTTGGAATGCGTCTTCGGCATCGTCTTCACGCCCCAGACGACGCTGACAGACGGAAAGCACCATCGGCCCATGTCGGCGAACGAGTCCTGTAAAGGCGTCTTCATCCGCGCTTCGAACAAAGCGATCGAGCAATTCCGCATCGGAATCGGCCAACGGCGGCTGATGCAAACGGGCCACGAAACTCAGTAACCCGCGAGATGAGATTCCCATCGCCCCCTCCGGAGTGCCAACACCCATAGAGTTCCGGCTCAGCAATGCTTACTTCGAAAATAATGCAGAAAGTATTTCGATGTGTCTGGGGTCTGATTCTCTACGCTCACTGACTCGACAGCAACCGGTCGTTGCAGGAATTGTCGTGAATGCCGCAGCTTCTCAAGCTAATCTGACGAACCATGGGTCGCACTGGAATCGTCACGGAGTGCCCGCGAGATGGAAGAGTCCAACACGTCGGGCGGAAACGCGGAACTTCGGGAACTATGCGACAGGTTCCCAGACTTCGCGGTCGAGGATTGGCAGGACGACGAGGAATGGCTCCTCTCCCGACTCCGTGCCAGGAGTTTACCGGGGTTCACTCAAAGTCAGTTCGATCGACTGGCTGGCAAGATCGTTGCGGTTTACAAACGCGATGTCGTCGGTATTGGCGACGACGAGGTTGCGCTGCGAATCCGCCTGTCGAAACAGCATGAGGTCCACCCCGGCCGGTTCGTACTTCGGATCATCGGCAAACGGTCGTTCTTCAAGTCGCTGGTAGTTAGCTCCGCGCTCATCTGGCTCGTCATCTTTGTTGGTATCTCCGTGCTCTTCATCGCAGCAGTATCGGGCCTTGGTACAAAAGCCAACGCCACATTCAGCAGGATTGGCACCGTGCGATGACCCACAGCTCAAGCGTTTCGATCCTACCATCTCGTAACTGACCCGAACCCATGGCATCCATCGAGTGGTTAATGAGCCTTCACCCATTCTTGCTCGCAGGGGTGAACTTGTGCTTCCTGTTTGTTGTGTTCCACCCACTGGAAATGTGTTTCCCGGCCAAGTTGTCGCAACGGTTCTTTCGTCCGCAGTGGTTCCTCGATCTGTGCTTCTACTGGGGTCAGATCGTGATCTGGAATGGGCTGGTGTTCTGGTGCCTGTGGTCGGCGCGAGATGTGATCGACTGGATTGTCCCGGGGACAATTCGCAGCACCGTCGCTTCGCAGCCGTGGTGGCTCCAGGCAATCGAAGTCGTGATACTGAGTGATGGGCTGATTTACTGGGGCCATCGCCTTCAACACCGGGTGGGCTTCTTGTGGCGATTCCATTCCGTGCATCACAGTGCGGAGCACCTCGACTGGCTTGCCGCGAACCGCGAACACCCCCTCGATACAATCTACACTGTGACCCTTGTGAACCTTCCCATGTTCGCGCTGGGGTTCCCCATCTCGACACTCACTGGCCTGATTGCCTTCCGTGGTGTTTGGGCGGTCTTCATTCACTCCAATGTGCGTCTTCCACTCGGCCCGCTGAAGATGCTCCTGGGTTCCCCCGACCTCCATCACTGGCATCACGATCGCGCCCGCGACGCGGGCAACTATGCCAACCTCTCGCCACTGATGGATCTGTTGTTCGGCACATACCGCTGCCCGGGGTACGAGCCTGTCTGTCTGGGATTGAAGGAACCCTCTGCCAGGACTTACTTGGGGTACATGTTCCAGCCGCTTTTACCAGCAAAGCGCCGAGGCAAGCTGTCGCCAGCGGACTCGGCCGAACCGAGCGCCGACCCGTCTTATCGTCCGGGATTGGGCGACGGCAGAGTATCCCAGTCCGGTACACCAACTTCGCCGAGCGGATTGACGACCTCGAACACGACGTAGCGCCCGGATCGAAACACAAGTTTCTGATTCCACGGGAACTTATCTCGTTCGGAATCCGGGAACCAACCCGGCAACTTCAGCGGATCGCCGCCAGCGCCCGGCACCTGTGGGAGTGCACGATCCCAAGACATGCGAGCGAGATCGGCCACGACGTATCGCTGCCTGCTCTCCCGCACTTCCATCGCAACGCGGTGCCTGATCCAGTCGCCCTTCGATGGGATCGCGAACACAGTGCCATAGTGCATGTAGCGAGTGGCCGGTTCCAGATCGAGCGTCAGATACAGCGAGTGCGTGCTGTCGTTCCAGCAGTTCAGTTCGCCCGGGCCGAGAGGCGGTTCGACTTGTCGCAGGAAGCGAGCAACCTCATCGAGCTGTTCCCAGTTCGTCCCGCAGTGAATCTCGATATATCTCCCGGTTCGATCACGCATCTCGGGAGTTCCACCCTTGCGCAAGCAACGCGGCCAAAGCTTCAACCCCCGTGGGTCAGTCAAAGGGCCATAGTGTTCCAGTCGAATTGCAGGCAAGCCCGGAGCGGGGATTTGCTCTGTGGAAACGAGTGACGTGAGATTCAGTAGCAATCCCAGGAAGAGGAACCACACCAGATAGAGGAACCCGAACGCCCAGCGGTTGCTCGCAATCACGGCCATGCCCAGCAGGACGACTGGCACCTGAACGTACTCGAATCCCCGCTGGAGAACGACCGCCTGCGCTAGCCAGCCCAGGTACATCACCGCAAGCAGCAACCGGGCACTCGCGACTGCTTCCGTTCCCGCAGCCGAGTACAGCCATGGGGTGCCCCTCACTCGTCGTGGATTCCCGGGGGTTCGCGACAACAGCCGACCTTCCAAGAGTGCGAGCAGAGCCAGTGGAATCGCGACGTTGTGGAGCAACCCCCACGGGCGGAACACTTCGAACGTGTAGATCGCACGGTCGCCGATCTCGCCGAACACATTCGAGACGTAGTTCGGGTTCCATTCCAGGAACACCTCGCGAAAGTAGGGCCAGGCGCCGGTCCCAACCAGCCAGGCGATCCCGGCTACACCAACGAAGATGCCACCGAGCAGCAACCCCGCGAGATCAAGGAGAATCCCCCGGCGTGGTTCGCGGCGAGCGAGCAGAACGGTGGACGCCAGCCACAGAAGGAACGCCGGGATCACAACGTGTGGCTTGAACCAGACCCCTACTCCCCAGAGACAACCTTCGAGAACAGTCCTTACGTGGCTGTATTGCGCCAGGTGCTGTTGACAGGCGGGTTGCGTCACTCGTTTCAGGCGCAATCGTGCGGCCAAAAGCGCTGGTAGCAGCATCCACGAATCGCGCTGCATGTGGCTGAATTCGGACGTGAACGGATAGAACAGCGCGGCAGCGGCTGCGAGCCAGGCCACACTGGAACGTGAGCCACCCGCTTGCCGCACCCAGCCGAGCAGGAGCGTTACCTCTGCCGCGATGATGAGCAGATCGAAGACGCGGAGGACTTCATAACTCCAGCCGAACAAGAACCGCACAGCCGCCATCGCCCATGCGATCCCTGGCAAATTCGTGTCGAACACGTCGCGATAGTACACCCCCCTGCGGAGGATCGACCGTGCTGCCATGTCGTAGAGTGTGACATCGACCCACGGGGGCATGCACAGGAAGAACGGCACCCCAACAACCAGCGCAAGCGACGCGACGACCCACCCGACGATCGCGGATCGCCACGGCAGAAAACAGCAGCGTGACCCGGGTTGCTCTGTGGTTGCCATCAGGTGGGGAAGCTCCAGTCACATGATGCGCGGCAGTTTACGTGTCCCAGGAAACAGTTCAAGGAGGGGGGAACCAACGCCTGGCCACTCGAAGAGATGCGGGAATGATCGGAGCACCTCACTTGAATCTGTTCCTGCGACCGTCGATTCACAATCTGTAAAATCGGGACGGAAAATCGTTGCAATCGGCATAATCAGAACGTACCATCCACGGTTGAATTGGATCGCCCTCACCTCCGCGATTTGCGGAGCTTGGAAGGAACCACGGGATCTGCCACAGCATTTCCTGTTTTGTTGGCGAACCTGTTCTCCAGTATCTCAACCAATCCAGAAATGTGTCGGTTGAGCACTGCGGCACCTCGGCATTTTCGCCCGAGATCGACATCCGAAGGAGCGATGCGATGACCGCTTGCACACTTCTCGCCCCCGAACCCACAGCCGTTCTCACAAGCAGTCCGCTGCCACAACTGCGGCGATTGCTCGTAACCGCGACCGATCACGAAGTCGTGATTACCGGCCGCGTGACCAGCTACTACATGAAGCAACTCGCTCAGGAATCGATCCGCTCATCCGTTGGAAACCGTCGTCTACTGAACTACGTCGAAGTCTGTCCACGTGGCTAATCGGGAGCAACCACCCGTCCGATTCACGAGGCCGTAAGTCGCAAATCCACGAGGAACTCGTGCAGTTCCTCCGTTGGCGCACCGTTTGGTAACTCACTCGCCGCGAATGCCCCGTCCAGCCGTCGTTCCCAACCATCCAGTTGTTCACGGTGGAAAGCCACATCCACCCTACCGAGCACGCCCATTTCGGCCGTTGCTTTTCGGGCGATGAGTTCGGGAAGATACGGCACACAAAACCGCTCGTTAAGCGTCGGCAAGTGCGACTCGACTTCGCCCGTCTCAAGCAGGTGAACGCCGGTCATCACCACGCGGTAGGCGTAGAGCAACGTCTTGGCACGCACGACCGGTTCTTTGTCCATCAGCTTTCGCTGTGTAGCAAGGAACCCACGATAATGATGGTAGCAGAGGCGCGTCACACAACGTGCCGCAAGAGGTCGCACCTTCGCAAGAAACTCCGCTCCACTGACCACCAGCGGTGAGAAGATCTGTTCGAGAACGTATCCGTTGTGTTTACACAGCAACCGCAGGTACTTCCCGACTTCGTGCGAAACCGCTTCCACCTCCAGTCCCGCGAACATCCCTTTCGGGTCGACCATGTCTGCTGGCAGCTTCAATCCGATGAGGCTCCGCACCGGCGCGAGGAAACACCCACGCAGGTCGATGTCGCTATCGGCCGACGGGAATCCGTAGAGTTGCGACCCGCTCACGGTCCAGAACAGTGCCGTTGGCACCCGGTCCGCACCCCATCTGGCAAGACCAGGGAAATCGAGATCGTGCTGAATCGCCGCCATGTCATGTCTCCGTGGACTGCGAACGAGACACGAGGAACCGCGTCAGAGTTCACGCCCCGCGAGCCAGCCTGTGCTCCATGCCGACTGAAAGTTGTAGCCGCCGATCCATCCATCGAGGTCCAGCACTTCACCCGCGAAGTACAGCCCCGCGTGCTTTCTGCTCTGCATCGTCCGCGAGTCCACCTCATCGAGCAGGATGCCGCCCGCCGTCACCTCTGCTTTCTCGAACCCCAGCGTTCCCCGCAGCGGGAGCCGCAACCGCTTCACCGCCCCGACCAGTTTCAGCCGGTCCGGCCTGCTCAGCGCTGCCGCCGTTCGAGTGACCGGTAACCCGCAGAGCACCAGTACCTGATCGGCGACTCGTCTCGGGATCTTGGTCGAAAGCACCCCGGCGAGGAGTTGCTTCCCTTGGGTGGAAGTCGCGGTCTGCACGAATTCGTCGAACGCCTGTTCCGACTCGTTCGGAAGCAGATCCACTTCCAGGGTCAGCGTCGTGGGTTCTGGGTGCCCACTGACAGCACGGCTCACATCGAGCGGAGCCGGCCCGGTAAGGCCGAAGTGGGCGAACAGCATCGACCCACGCCGCGATGTGAGCTTCTTGCCGTCGGGGGCGATGACCTTCAGATTGGCGTCGGGGAGCGTGATGCCACGGAGTTCGCCGACCCACGCCGGCTGAACTGTCAGCGGCACGAGTGCGGGCCGTTGCGGGAGGATCGTGTGGCCGAACGCCGCAGCGAAGCCGTAGCCGTCGCCCGTGGTGCCGCACCCGGGAAACGACCGCCCGCCCGTGGTGATGAGCACTTTCTCGGCCGTGACCGTGCGGTTGGGCGTGACAACGCGGAACCCGCCCTCGGGCTGTGGGTGGAGTTCTCGCATCGGTTCGAAAAGCGAGAGTGTTGCACCGCTACGAGCCAGTCGCCGGAGGAGTGCATCGAGCACATCCACCGCACGATCACTGACCGGGAAGACCTTCCCCGTGTCCTCGATCTTGGTGGCAACACCCTCGGCCTCGAAGAATGCGACGGTTTCGCGTGGCCCAAGCTGGGCAAGTGCGGAGTGGAGGAACTTCCCATTCGGGCCGAACGCGGCGATGATCCCGCGTGAATCGCAATCGTGCGTGATGTTGCACCGCGTCCCGCCGCTCATCAGAATCTTGACGCCCGCCTTCTTCCCCTTCTCAAGTAACAGCACTCGTCGCCCGCGCTCAGCGGCGCGGATCGCAGCCATCAGCCCGGCCGCCCCTGCCCCAACAATGATCGCGTCCCAGTCGAACGTCGACATACCCTCATCTCCAGGGAGCGAATCACGCGGCGAGCCGACGACAGATCGACCACCCGAGAGCCAGATACACAGTTCCCGATACTGCGAAACTCAGGAACCAGGCGTAATGGTACAGGTCCATCCAGATCGGGCTGACGCTGCTCACCCCGATTGTTCCCAGGAACCCCGGCACGCACGGCGCGATCCCGACCACCAGGGCGAATAGCGCGATCCCGTGGAACCCGCCACGATACCAGTATGGGCCATCCTTCTGATACAGGCCCGTGATGTCGAGCCGCATCCGGCGAAGGACGAAGTAATCGGCGATGAGGATTCCCCCCACGGAACCGAGCAACGACGAGTACGCGATGAGCCATGTGAAGATGTAACCCTCGGGGTCTGCCAGCAGTCGCCAAGGTTGGATCAGCACACCGATCACGCCCGTGATCAACCCGCCCGTGCGGAACGAAATCCTGCTCGGCCAGAGGTTCGCGAAGTCGTTCGCAGGGCCAACCACATTTGCGGCGAGGTTCGTCGCCAGGGTCGCCAGGCAGAGCGCGAACAGGCCCACGATGTGGAGGAACTTGTTCGGGGTCTTCGTGAGCACCACGACCGGATCCCAGATCGCTTCGCCATAAATGACGACCGTCGCCGAGGTCACTGCCACACCGATGAATGAGTACAGCGCCATGCTCACGGGCAAACCGACCGCCTGCCCGATCACCTGATCCCGCTGCGAGCGGGCATAACGGCTAAAGTCCGGGATGTTCAGCGAGAGGGTCGCCCAGAAGCCGACGCACGCGGTGAGCGACGGGAAGAACACCACCCAGAACTGGCCCGGTTTCGTGCCACCTTCTCCGAACTGCGAGGGTTGCGAGAGAATCGGTCCGAAGCCACCCGCAGCCGAGTATGCCCAGCCGAGGAGCGCAACCCCGAGCGCGATCAGCAGCGGGGCCTTGATCCTCAGCAGCACGCGGATCGAGTCGATACCGCGATAGACCACGTACACGTTCAATCCCCAGAACCCGAGGAAACACGCGAGTTGTGGGCCTCCGATTCCAAGGACTGGCAGAGGAGTCGTCACCTGCCACGCGGGGATGTACAGTTGCAGAATCATGAAGATCGCCGAGCCGCCGATCCACGTCTGAATCCCAAACCAACCACACGCGACGAGCGCCCGAAGCATCGCCGGCACATTCGCGCCACGGATGCCGAACGCGGCCCGACAGTACACCGGAAACGGGATCCCGTATTTGGTGCCCGCGTGTGCGTTGAGAAGAATTGGGATGAGGACGATGAGGTTGCCCAGGAAGACGGTCACGACCGCCTGCCACCAGTTCATTCCATCTCTGATGAGGGCGGATGCGAGCATATACGTGGGGATACACGCAGCCATCGCGACCCACAACGCGGCCATGTCGCGCATACCCCAGCGGCGTGCCGATGTGGGGATCGGGGCGATGTCGGCGTTCCAGTATCCCGAGCCGGTGGCGACCAGTTCCGGTGATCGATCGCGATCTGAATTCACGAGAACCTCCCGTAGAGTCCGTCCTTGCTGCTACTGGACCGTGGAGTAGGATTACGCAACAGTTCCCGACTCTCCAAACCCAGTTCCACCACTCGAGCCGTCCATGAAGATGTCATTGCTGCTGATCCCCCTCGCGTTCGTGTCCCTCACTGCCAGGGGTGCTGATCCGGTTCCCATCCCGGAGAAGTCGATCGCCGAGAAGAAGGAACTGCTGTTCTCCGACGACTTCGAGGCGGCCGAACCCGCGAAGCCCTGGCACAAGGTTGTTCCGACGTTCGCGTTCGAGAAGGGAGTACTGAAGGGCACCCAAACCCGCGACAAGGCGATCCCTGCTGCGAATGGCAAACCCGCAATCACGGCACACGCGGCTGTTCACGGGCTGGAAATCCCGACGAAGGATAGCGTAGTCGAAGTCAAGATCCGGTTCGACGGGGCCACCATGATCGACGTCGAGTTCGACGACCGCAAGTTCACCGGCTGCCACTACGGGCACATTTGCCGGGCGCAGGTTCGCCTCAATGGTGTTACCCTGATCGACGAACGCGACGGGAACATGCGGAACGATATCTACGAGATGAAGAAGGATCCCGCAAAGAAGGCTGAAGTGGCCAAGCTCCTCGTTGGACGGAGCGCGACATACCCCGCCAAGCTCGAAACCGGCAAGTGGTACACGCTCGTCGTCGAGACGGTCGGGGACGAGATGCGAGTCACCATCGATGGCAAGGCGGCAGGTTACCTCAAGTCGTCCGGTATCGCCCACGCGACCAAGTCCAAGATCGAACTTGGAGTCGCGGGCAAAGACGGTTGCTTCGATGACATCAAGGTGTGGAACGCCGAACCCGCCAAGCGCTGATCCGGCCGGAAGGTAGTGACAGCCGGATGACATCGCGCTGTCACTTCTTCTTGGGCATTCCACCGCCGTTAGGGCTGAGCCGCTTCCACCAGTCCGGCCCTTCCTTCTCGATCCCTGCGTTCACCTCCTTCAAACGCTTTGTCATCGCGGTGACCCGCTCCGTCTCCTTGTCGCTCAGATCGTTCGCTTCTTTCAGGTCGGTCTTCAGGTTGTATAGCTCCACCTTCGCGAAATCCTGAGATGAGATCAGCTTCCAGTCACCATCACGCAACACCATGTGAAGGTTGTTGGGTGCCATGTTGAGCCGCCAGTAGAGGGGTGCTTTTCGCTCGACGGTCGCGGCCTTTCCGGTGAGCACTGGCAACACATCGGTGCCGTCGAGGACGCGATCCGCCGGCGGTTTCACTCCACAGGCAGCCAGGACTGTCGGGAATAGATCGCTGCCAATGATTGGAGTGTCCGAAGTTGTTCCAGGCTTGATGTGGTTCGGCCAGCGAGCAATTCCCGGCACGCGAATGCCGCCTTCGTACATCGACCGTTTACGCCCCCGCAAGCCGCCCGTGCTGCCCCGCGTGCGGTTCTTGAGGCCGTCGCCCTCGGGTCCGTTGTCCGACGTGAACAACACGAGCGTCGTGTCGGTCAACATCTGTTGGTCGAGCGTCTTCATCAGCTTGCCGAAAGCGTGATCGAGTTGAGTCACGTTCCCGTGATGCTGCTGGAAGTCCGCGTCGAGATCAGCGTATTGTTTCTGAAACTGCGGGTCGCTCTCGATCGGCAGGTGGGGTTCGTGCGTCCACACCGCGAGAAAGAACGGCTTCGACTTGTCCCGTTTTGTGGTGAGCCAGTCGATCGCCTCGTCGGCCACGAGTGGTGCAGAGAACCCTTCCAGCTTCCCGACAGCTTTACCGTTCCGCACGAAATTGCTTGGGTCCTTGTGGCTCGGTCCGGCGTTGTTCTGCGTCGCCATCCAGTGCTCGTAACCGTGATCGTTCGGCTGCGGTTGGTCGGGGTTGTTGAACTTGCCGTTCAGGTGCCACTTCCCGACGTGGCAAGTGGCATATCCCGCTTCCTTGAGCAATTTCGGGATCGTGTTTTCGCTGGTGCGGAGGTGAACTTCACTCCCCTCTGCAATCCAGGTATAGACCCCGTTGCGATGCGGAGTACGACCCGTCAGGATGGCCGAGCGGGACGGCGAACAGACCGCACTTGCGGCGTAGCACTGTGTCAGCCGCATGCCCTCTTTCGCGAACGCGTCGAGGTTCGGCGTCTTGATCCGCGGATGGCCATAGCAACCGAGATCGCCGTAACCGAGATCGTCTGCCAGGAAGATGACGACGTTCGGCGGCTTCTCAGCCGCAATGACCGGGGATGCCGCCATCACAAGCAGCAACACGAACACGTAGCGGATCATGGTTTCTCCTTGGGTGGCATCATCAGTTCAGATGCAGCCGTGCGCTTCAACTCTGCGGCAAGCGTCTCACGAAGACGGGTCAGGCGTTCTGCGTGCTTCGGTTCGGCGATCAGGTTCTTGAGTTCATCCGGGTCGGAATCGAGATCGTAGATTTCTTCTGGCACGCCGGGTTGCAGATACCTGATGAGCTTCCACCGATCGTGAACCACCGCCGTGTACCAGGGCACCTTCTGATAGATGGCCTTCTTCGGGTCGTCCTTCAGCACTTTCGCGACGTTGTCGCCGTAGTCGTGGCCGGTGTGTTCGTAGAAGCACGGGTGCGACCAGTCGGCATCGGGGTTCTTGAGCAACGGGCTGAGGTCGCGGCCATGCAACTCCGTGGTTGATTTCACACCCGCGAACGTGAAGAACGTTGAGATCAGATCGGGAGCGTTCGCCACCTGCTTGCACACCTTCCCGGCTGCAACCTTCCCGGGCATGGAGACGATCAACGGGGAACGATAACTCGCATCATAAGGAGCGATCTTCATCCGCATCCCGTGCTCGCCCATCGCGTATCCCTGATCGGCCGTGTAAATCACGAGCGTATTTTCCAGTTGCCCACTATCCTTGAGCGACTTGAGCAACTCGCCGACTCCCTCATCAATTGCCGGTACGCACTCGTTCATCTGCTGTGCCCAGGCCTCGAACTCGATGGCGTTCTTTCCCGTGCCAACGTCGCCGACCTTCTCACCGCTCGGTCCGGCGATGATCTTCCCGTCCGGGGCCTTTCGCCAGGCGAGCGTGTCGTTGAGGTACGCGGATTTGCCAGGCCACGGTCCCACGATATCGACCGGTGCGGGCACCTTCGCATCCTTGTAGAGGCCCTTGTGACGCGACGCGGGTTTCGACGGACCGTGGATGCTCCCGTAACACAGCCAGAGGAACCACGGCTTGTCCTTGTCGCGATTCGCACCCTTGACGTATTCGACCGCCCATTTCGTGTAGTTGTCGGCGGGGTAACCATCCTGCAACTTCTCTTCACCGTTGAACGCGAGTAGTTGCTTCTCGTAATACGCGCCCGCGTTCTCCGGGTGTTTTGGCCGGTTCCAGACGATCTGATAATCCCAGTCGCGACCGAACCCGGCATCCGTTCCGGTGTGCCACTTCCCGATCTGGGCCGTGTGGTAACCATTCATGCGGAACTGGGCCGGCCAGAATGGGCATTGCTTTGGATCATAGGTGCTCGCGGGATACGGACCCTCCATTCGCATGGACTGGATTCCGTGAGGGTGCCGACCTGTGAGGATGGCGGCCCGCGACGGCATGCACCAGCCGCCCAGGTACGCCCCGTGAAACCGAATGCCCGACTTCGCGAGCGAGTCGATGTTCGGGGTCTTGACCCAGGGCCACGATTCGGGGTAACAGCCGACGGTCTTGTACGACTGGTCGTCGGCGTAGATCAGGAGGATATTCGGCTTCTTCGTCGGGTCTGCGGCATGAACCGCCGGGGCCGACAGAAGGCACGCGAGCAGGAGAGTCGATCGCATGATGTGCTCCGGTAATGGTTCAGATCACTTCTTCCGCGTGACCGTGACGAAGAACGCGCCGCAAAGATCCTTCCCGTCGGCATCGGCGAACCACGCCTTGAGCCTGGTCTTCCCGGCTGGCAGCTTCGCGGTCAGCGTCACGCCGGTTGCCTTCGGATCGGCCTTCGCGGAGGCTTTCACCCCGGCGATATCAAGGTTCGCGGTGGCGATGGTGGGGAAACCTTTCGTCGACAGCTTGAGCTTGTTGGCTGGCGATTTCGCGGAGGGCTCGTACTTTTCGCCGAGCGTCGCCTTCGTCTGCTCGGGCCAGCGTCGCAGCGTGAACTCGTACTCGCCGGGTTCCTCGACAAGGATGTTCCAGTGGCCGCCGGTCGGACCGCCCACTGCCTCACGAACGAACCCGCTGTTATCGGCGTAGATCCCCTCCCAGTCGCCACTGTTTAACTCGACCACCGGTTGCTGTTTCGCCCCGATGCTGATGGGCACGAATTCATCGATGCTGGGTTCCAGTCCCTTCCACCATGCCTCATAGTGATCGCGCATCTCCTTTATGATCTCGGGATGTTTGTCTGCAAGATTCGCCTTCTGGGCGCGATCGGTCTCGGTGTCGTAGAGTTCTTCGCCCTTCACGAGCCGCCACTTACCCCAGATGACGCACGACTCGAATTTCTTGGGAATCTGCCCGTACTGCACCACGAGTTTGCGGTCGGGAAGTTCCTTCTCTGTGCCATGCAGCAACCCGGTGAGGTTCACTCCGCGATACAGTTCGTCGGCCGCGGCCCATTTCGGTTGTTCAACGCTGCACAGATCGCACAGGGTTGGGAACAGGTCGGTATTCTGCGTGGGTGTCGTGATGTCGCGTGGTTCCCCGAGCTTGCCGTTTGGCCAGCGAATCCAGCACGGAACGCGGTGGCCGCCATCGTAGTAGGTCGTCTTTCCGGCTCGCAGACCCGCGTTGAAGATGGGGACTCCCGCAGTGCCACCGTTGTCGGTCATCAGGATCACGATCGTGTCATCCTTCAGCTTTTCGTCCGTGAGGAACCTCTCCATGTCGGCGAATCGCTTGTCGAGGTGCGCGATCATCCCGAAGAACGCGGCCGGCCCCTTCCCCTCGTAGGGTTTGATGAACTCGGCCAGATCGATGTGCGGAGCGTGCGGGGCATTTGTCGGGATGTAGCACAGGAACGGTTCCCCCTTCGCCTTCCGGTCCTTCATCCAGGCCATCGCGGAATCGAACCACACATCGGTGCAGTGGCCCTTGTATCGCTTCTCAACTCCGCTCTGGAAGTACCGCCCATCGATCAACGGCCAGTCAAACTCTGGCGTGCTGTGCAGTTGACCCCAGCCGAGGTGGTAGATGCTTTCCTGGAAACCTTTATCCATTGGGCGATGTGGGTACGAGTCGCCGAGGTGCCACTTCCCGAACAACCCCGTCTTGTATCCACCCTTTGCGAAGACATCAGCGATGGTCGGGATGCCGGGGCGGAGGAACGTTCGCCCCGCCGTGACGGACGTGGAGCCATTTCGCAACGCGGTCAGTCCGGTCATCAACTGACCGCGTGTGGGGCTGCACATCGGGCAAACGTGGAAGTCCGTGAACCGCACCGATTCCTTGGCGAAAGCGTCGAACCCTGGCGTCTTCAGCACAGGGTTGCCCATGTACGAGAAATCGCCAAGCCCCTGATCGTCGGTCATCACGATGATGACATTCGGCCGCTTCGCTGGTTCCGCAGCCGATGCCGGGAAAGCGAGCGCGAGGAGAGCAAGCATCGACAGTCGAAACATGGCAGCCTCAGCCTCAGGAGAGTTAGCGTTTCGCGGGTGTCAGATCGGGTGGGAACTGTTTGTGCAGCGCGGCACGGGCCGACTTCAGTTCCTCGGTGTCCTTCGAGACCTCGACACGGTTCGTCAGTTCGGTCGGGTCAAGTTTGTGGTCGTAATACTCCGAGCCAACCAGCTTGCCGGTGTTCCAGACTCGCCACTCGGTGTAGCGGCCGCTCGTGGTACGAACGCTGTACCCCATCGCATCAGGAATACCCGTCGGGGTACGGTCGGCATACGCGGGTCGCGGATGCTGCGTGAATGCCGCCGGCTTCACCGTGGCCGCTGAATCTTTGAGCACCGGAACCAGGCTGAGACCATCCAACCCCGAAGGTATCTTCAGCCCTGCGAGGTCGGAGAGCGTGGGGAACAGATCGACGAGTTCGACCAGTGCTGACGACGCCTTGCCCGCTGTCTTCATCCCGGGGGTGGCGATGATGAGGGGCACGCGGGCATCAAACTCGAAGCACGAGGTCTTCGCCCACTGGGTATGTTCGCCGATGTGATACCCGTGGTCAGATACGAACACGATGATCGTGCGATCCGCGAGCTTCTTGTCGTCGAGCGCCTTCAGAACTTTCCCGACCTGAGCATCAAGGTAGCTGATGTTGGCAAGGTAGCCGTGCCGCATCTCCGCGATCTTTGCCGAGTCCAGCGTGATCTGTTTCGGCGGGACGCCGAGTATCTCACGGCTATCGTGAAATGCGATCGCCGGCGCATCCTTCGGGCGTGATGGGTCGAGCAGTGGGATCTTCTTCGCGTCGTAGAGATCCCAGTATTTCTTCGGAGCATTGAAGGGAGCGTGTGGCTTCCAGAACCCGACCGCGAGGAAGAACGGTTGCTCATTCACCGCGTCGAGAACCTTGATCGCCTCGGCTGCGACGCGGCCATCGTAGTACGCCTCGTCAGGGACATCGCGGCGTTCGCACAGCGGCACGTTGGTATAATCGCGGCCGATATCGAGCGCCAGGTTTGGAGGCAGTTCGCCCTTCACTACGGGCTTGTCGTCACCATGGTTGGCATAGTGCAGGAACTCGTCGGCACTCCACGACCGGCGGTCGCCCTTCTCCTTCGTGTGCCAGTTGTGGAAGATCTTGCCGATGCCTCGCGTCTCGTAGCCGTTCTCCTTGAACCACTCTGGCAGTGTTTTCACGTCTGGGTTCTTCTCGCGGAAGTGCGTACCATTCACCCAGAGATGCAGCGAATCGGGCCGCTTCCCCGTGAGGAATGATGACCGCGACGGATTACACACCGCTTGTTGGCAGTAGGCCCGATCGAACCGAACGCCACGCACTGCGAGTGCGTCGAGGTTCGGAGTCTTCGCCACGGAGCCATAGCACCCAAGATCGGTGCGGAGATCGTCGGCGACGATGAACAGGACGTTGGGCTTCTCCGCTGCCGAGGCAAATGGAGTCGTCACAACCAGAAGCACCGCCGCGGAGAGGAAGTGGCGGAACACGGGAGTTCTCCAGGTTTGGGATCACGGTTTCGGAGCAGGATCATCTCGACCAACGGCACGCAATCCGGTTCCCTTCGTGTTCGTCAGGGGATCGCCGAGATCACTGCTGAACTCGTCGACGAGCGTCGAGAGTTGCTTCACGATATCTGGGTGATCCGCTGCCAGGTTCTTGGTCTCACCGGGGTCGGTCGAAAGATCGAACAGCGACAACTCGAGTTTCTGGACGCGGTATCCGTGGCGACTGGCGATGCCGCGAATCCCCGACTCCTCGATGGCGTTGGGTTTCATGTTTTCGTAGTTCGCCGGCTTGCCATCTTTCCCCGGGATGCCGTTCACGACCAGGTATTCATGGGGAACGTGCAACTTCCACTTCCCACTGCGGACCGCGTGAAGTTCCGAGCCAGAGAAGTACGCGAATGACTTGCGACCTGCCGCGTTCTTTTCCCCAAGCAGGAGTGGACTCAAATCGACTCCGTCGATCTTTGCTTTCGGCAGGTCAGCCCCGGTGAGCTTCGCAATCATCGGCAGCAGGTCCAACCCGGTGAGGAGTTCGTCGTTCACACGATTGGCAGGCACTTTCCCCGGCCAGCGGGCCAGGAATGGAACCCGCACCCCGCCCTCGAACGTCGTGAGCTTCCCCTCGCGCAGTGGAACGGATGAGCCTGCGTGACTGCCATAGCTGAGGAACGGCCCGTTGTCCGAAAGGAACAGCACGAGGGTATCGTTCTCGATTCCGGCATCCTTCAGGGCTGTCAGTAGTTCGCCGACGCCCCAGTCGAGTTCTTCGATCACGTCACCGTACAGCCCACGACCCGATTTCCCCTTGAATCGATCGGATGCGAAGATCGGGACGTGTGGCATCACGTGCGGCACATACAGGAAGAACGGTTTCGACTTGTTCGCCTTGATGAATCCAACCGCCTTCTCCGTGAACAGTTTGGTAAACTCGGATTGATCCGAGTCGCGGGCAATTACCTTGTCGTTCTCATAGAGCGGCAGCGCGGGGATTCCGCGAACGATCGGGTGCAGCGGGCCGTTGTCGTTCGAGTAGGGTAAGCCGACCCACTCATCGAAGCCGTTGCGTGTCGGAAAGAACTTGGGTCGCGTTCCGAGATGCCATTTGCCGTAATGTGCGGTGGCATACCCCTTCGCCTTCAGCAACTCCGGGAGCAGCGTCTCATCTGGGTGAATCCCGATCGTACTCGTGTGATTGAGTGCTCCCGAAAGACCGATCCGATTGGGGTAACAACCGGACATGATCGCGGCCCGTGAGGCGGTACACACCGGCTGCGCGACACAGAAGCTCGTGAAGCGAGTCCCCTCCTTCGCGAACCGATCCAGGTTCGGGGTGCGGATATCCTTCGCACCGTAACACCCCGAATCGGCATACCCCATGTCATCTGCGACAATCAGAACGATATTTGGCAATCGTTCCGCTGCGAGCAAAGGATGTGAGACCACGAGCGCCAGGAACAAGGCGAGAAGGGCGCGAGCAGTCACCATGCTTATGCTCCACTTTCACGATGTAAGAGACGGACAACAGACGCCAGAATTGATGAGGCACTCGGGCAATTCGTGATGCTATTCGGATATCCGGTGACAGGTACGAATTCCAGAAAGAAAGGCCGAGCAGACTTGCAAACACAGTCCGCGACCGGAGAGTCTCCGGCCGCGGACGGACATACGCTCACTTCTTCGCGGGTGGCTTCGCCAGATATTTCGGCAACTCTGCCACGTCGAGGGCAACCGGTGCCCCGCTCTCGGGGATGTCCACGCCCGCCGCCCACATGACCGCGTTTGTCTCGAATCGACGGTAGCCCTCCTCGGCGAAACTCTTGTGCAAGTGCCCGCCCGTGAACACGACCGCCCGACCACCTTCGGGTCGTTCGTAGGCCCACGCGACGATCGCGGCGTCTGCCTTGGGGTCATCCTTGCTCTTTGGGTTCACAGTTCGCAGCAGAGGTGTCACGCCCTTCATTCCAGCGACGAACTTGTGTTTCCAGAGATAGCCATCGTCGATGGTAAAGGGAGTCACGCCGCGGAAGATCGGGTGATCGGGGAAGTCCTTGAACTCGGAAACCCAGTGTGCACGCAGTGAATGCTTTGGTTCCCACGCACCTCCGACCAACCCACGGGCGCGGTCGCCAAGATCCTTCGGGTAGTCCGCTGTCTGGTGGAGTTGCACCAAGCCCGAGCCACTGTCGAGAAGTTTCGTAATCTGTGCGAGCCGATCCCCCTTGAGGATGCCGTGCTTGTCACCACCGTCGAAGAGGAAGACGACAGCCTTCGCCCCGGTGAGAGTTTCGGGCTTCGTGGGCCAGTCGATCGCGATCACGGGGGCGACGCCAGGCGTTTGCTTGAGCATATCAGCCAGAACGGTAACCCCGGCAACATACTCGTGCTCCCCGGCCTTGAAGTAGTTCGACCCGGCGATGAGCACGATCTTCGCGGCCTTGGGGTCGGCGGGCGGCTCCTCGAGCTTCCAACCACCCGGCAGCGGAGGCGGATCAGCCGCGACTGTAATTTGGGCGAATGCGAGAACGAATACAAATGCAAAACGCATCGGGGACTCCGGGGAGGGTAAGGGGTTCAACACTCCAGAGCGGGTTCGGGTCCGCTTGGACTGAAAAAATCGTGTCCAAAACCCACTCGTCAGGCTATTCTCCTGTACCCGCCTGCCGCTGACACGCGCCGAGAAATCTCCGATGCTACGCCTCTTCGCTGCCGTGCTCGCCGTTCTTGTGACCCTCGCGGGCGCAGGCCGTTCCTCCGCAGCCGACCTCGATCCGAAGGCCGCCGACTTCTTCGAGAAGAAGATTCGCCCCATCCTGACTGAGCACTGCTACACCTGCCACTCTGCCGCGGCTGAGGCCAAAAAGAAGCTCAAGGGTGGCCTTTCTCTCGATAGCCGCGATGCTCTCCTGGCGGGCGGAGACAGCGGGCCTGCACTCGTCGCCGGGAAACCCGCCGAGAGTCTGCTCGTCAAGACGCTGAAATACGATGGCGATGTGAAGATGCCGCCAAAGGGGAAGCTCCCGGATGCGGTGATCGCGGATTTCGATGCCTGGGTGAAGATGGGTGCCCCCGACCCCCGGGTGGCCGGAGGGCGAAAGAAGCAGGTTGGGCTGAGCATCGAGGAGGGAAAGAAGTTCTGGGCGTACATGCCACGGGTTGAGACGCCGGTGCCGATGGTGAAGGACGCCGCGTGGCCCGCGACCGAGATCGATCGATTTGTGCTCGCGAAACTCGAATCGAAGGGACTGAAGCCCGCCCATGACGCGGATAAGGTCACACTCGTTCGCCGGGTTTACTTTGATCTGGTCGGGTTGCCTCCAACACCGGAACAGATTGACGCATTCGTGAAGTCCGCCGATCCGAAGGCTTACGAGAAGCTGGTTGATTCGCTGCTGGCATCGCGTGGGTTTGGGGAGCGTTGGGGCCGGCACTGGCTCGACATCGCACGTTACGCTGAGTCCGTCACACTCCGCGGGTTTGTGTACAAGGATGCCTGGCGATACCGCGATTACGTCATCGACAGTTTCAACGGCGATGTGCCGTTCGATCGCTTCATTCGCGAACAACTCGCTGGCGACTTGCTGCCAGCAACGGATCATGTCGCCCGTGGACGGCAGATTGTCGCCACATCGTTCCTCGCTCTTGGGAACACGAATCTCGAGGAGCAGGACAAGAAGCAACTCCGCATGGATGTGGTCGACGAACAACTCGACGTGGTGGCGAAGGGGTTTCTGGCACAGACCGTGACGTGTGCCCGCTGTCACGACCACAAGTTCGACCCGATTCCGACCAAGAATTACTACGCGTTGGCTGAGTCTTCCGGAACGTGAAGGCGTTGGAGAACGCGAACGTCTCCAAGTGGGTTGAGGTTCCGTTGCCGGTCGATCCCAAGGCCGAGGCTGCAATCAAGGAACACAACGCCGCCATTGCGGCGATCCAGGCGAAGATCAAGGCTGCAAAGACGGTCGCCAGCACGAAGGCTGTTCCGAACAAGGGAGCAGTGGCGATCAAGGATGTGCCCGGAATCGCGGTTGATGACACGAAGGCGAAAAAGGTTGGTGAGTGGAAGGACTCGAAGTTCAACCCAACCTACGTCGGCGATGGGTACGTCCACGACGACAACGCGGGTAAAGGCGAGAAGTCGATCACGTTCGACCCTGAGATTACGACGACCGGGAAGTACGAGGTTCTGCTTGCCTACAGCCCCGGCACAAACCGGGCAGATAATGTGCCCGTCACGGTGTTCAGCGCGGAAGGTGAAAAGCAATTCACCGTCGACATGAAGAAGACCCCGCCGGTCGATGGTCTCTATCTGTCGCTAGGCACGTATCGATTCGAGAAAGACGGCCAAAGTTTCGTCATCATCGCCAACGAGGGTACGAAGGGCCACGTCACTGCCGATGCCGTGACGTTCATCCCCGTCACAGCGGAAAAGAAAGAGCAAGCGAACCCCGAGGGGAAAGACGCGAAGCCAGTCGCCTCGGGAACGCTCAAGGAACTCGAAGCAGAACTGAAGAAGCTTGAAGCATCTGGTCCGAAGCGACCAATGGCAATCGGTGTCGTCGAAGAGAAGGTGCTTGAGGACGCGAAGGTGAACATTCGCGGGAGCGTTCACAACCTCGGTCCGGTCGCTCCGCGGGGCGTTCTACAAGTCGCACTGACCGGCCCGGCCCCGGTGTTCCCGAAGGACGCCAGTGGTCGCAAGGAACTCGCGGACTGGATCGCATCCGGGGACAACCCACTCACGGCTCGGGTGTACGCGAACCGCACGTGGCACTGGCTGTTCGGCAGCGGGATCGTTCGCACCGTCGATAACTTCGGCACGACTGGCGAGAAACCGTCGAACCCGGAATTGCTCGATTACCTCGCCACGCGGTTCGTGAAGGACGGCTGGAAGACGAAGGCACTTGTTCGCGAAATTGTCCTGAGCCGAACGTATCGTCAGTCATCGAGCGGTGCGGCTGAAACTGTGAAGGCCGATGCGGATAACGAACTCTTTGGCCGTGCCAACCGTCGCCGCCTCGAAGCCGAGTGCATCCGGGATGCGGTGCTTGCTGCAAGTGGGAAGTTAAACGAACACACCGGTGGGCCGACCTTTCCCGCGAGCACGGCGTCGGACTATGGGTTCAAAACGAACGCCGACATCCGCAGCGTCTACCTTCCGGCGTTCCGAAACAGCATCGCTGAGATCCTGGACGTGTTCGACATGGCCGACACGAGCATGGTCACCGGTAAGCGGAACGCGAGCACGGTCGCCCCGCAAGCTCTGTTCATGCTCAATAACCCCTGGATCGCACAACAGGCCAAGTTCACCGCGACAAAACTCCTCGGCGAAAAGATCGACGATGAGGCACGGTTGACGCGAGCCTACCGCGAAATCCTGGGCCGCGAGCCGACGGATGGCGAGCGGGCTGTCGCGGCGAAGTACCTGAAAGCGAACACCGCGAATCCACCCCAGGCCTGGGCAGGATTGGTCCACGCTCTCTTCGCATCTGCCGACTTCCGGTTCGTGCAGTAATGCGGAATTGAAACCAGACTTGAGACAAGCGATCACGGAGAAGTTTGATATGTCTGCAAATTCCGCCTTCATGCTCTCTCGCCGGGAATGGCTTGCTCGTACCGGGTGTGGGTTTGGTGGTCTCGCCTTCGCGGGCCTGACATCTACACAGGCTGCGAGCGCCGATCCACTCGCACCTAAGCCAACACATCACGCTGCGAAGGCCAAGCGTGTAATCTTCCTGTTCATGCAAGGTGGCGTGAGTCACGTCGATTCCTACGACCACAAGCCTCGACTGATTAAGGACGACGGCAAGCAGTATGCGTTTGACGATGCCCGCGTGATCGCCAACACCGGCCAGCGTGGCACTAACCAACGTGTGATGAAGCCGCTGTGGAAGTTCGCCCAGCACGGCAAATCGGGGATGTGGGCATCAGAACTCTTCCCAGAAGTCGCAAAGCACGTCGATGAGCTTTGCTTCGTGAAGTCGATGCACACCGAAGGCGTTGCTCACGGACCGGCCACGCTATTCCTCCACTGTGGCAGCACAAACTTCGTGCGCCCCAGCATGGGTTCGTGGGCACTGTACGGCCTTGGCACCGAGAACCAGAACCTCCCTGGGTTCGTCTCGATCGCTCCTTCGGCAGGCAACGGCGGCCCTCGGAACTACGGTAATGCGTTCTTGCCAGCGGTGTATCAGGGCACGTCCCTCGGTCGAGCGGGTCGGCCCGCGAGCGAATCAACGATCAACAACCTGACATCTTCACTCACGCAGGGCGATGCGAAATCACGCTTCGACCTGCTGCGTGAATTGCACAGCGAACAACTGAAACGAACACCCGGCGACACCGAGCTTGAAGCTGTCGCGAACTCTTACGAACTCGCGGGGCGAATGCAGTTAAACGCTCCGGACGTTCTCGACCTGTCGAAAGAAACGATCGAAACAAAGAAGGCATACGGCATCGGCGATAAGACGACGGACACGTTCGGCCAACAGTGCCTGATGGCTCGCCGACTCTCGGAACAGGGCGTTCGGTATATCCAGGTGACTTACGGCGACAGTTCCGCGAACCCGGCATGGGACCAGCACTCGAACATGCCGAAACACGGCGACCACGCCAAGGCCGTCGATAAGCCGATCGCTGCGTTGCTCGAAGACCTGAAGAAGCGCGACCTGCTCAAGGACACGATCGTGTGGTGGGGCGGGGAGTTCGGCCGCACGCCATACGCACAGGGAAACGGCACCGGCCGCGATCACAACCCGCTCGGGTTCACGACGTGGGTCGCGGGCGGTGGCTTCAAGGCCGGGTTCTCACACGGAGCAACCGATGAGTTCGGAGCGCTCGCGGTCGAGGACAAGGTTCACATGCACGATCTGCACGCGACGATCCTCCATCAACTCGGCCTGGATCACGAGAAGCTGACGTTCAACTATGCGGGTCGCCCGTTCCGCCTGACCGACGTTCATGGCCGCGTCGTGAAGGAGATCATCGCATCGTGACGCTCAGGGCAGGATCGCCAGCTTCGGCAGTGACATCGCGAGCTTCGCCCGGCCCGCTGGGGTAACCTTTGTCCCAGCAAGATTCAGCGTGCGAAGGTGCTTCAACCCCGCGAGATGTTCGAGGGCTGTGTCAGTTACCTTTCCCGAGTTCAGCGTTAGCTCTTCGAGGTTTACCAACCCCGTGAGATGCTTCACCCCATCGTCGTCGAACGACCCCGCGATCAACATCAACTTCTGAAGTTTCGGCAACTTCGCGACCTGTGCGAGCGTCGCGTTACTCGCAGTCTTCTCGTACACATCGAGTTGTTCGAGTTCCACAAAATCGCCCAGGAATGGCAACCCGTTCTCGGTTGTGTCGTGGCTCGCGATGTGCAATTGCCGGAGATTCTTCAACCCTGCGAGGTGCTTCAACCCCGCATCGGTGACAGCGGTATGCACGATCTCCAGGCGGCGAAGATTCGAGAGCTTGCCGATCGCTTCTAGCCCCGCGTCGCTAGCCGGCGACGAGTGCAGGTTGATCGACTCGATCTCCTTCATCCCCGCGAGATGTTTGAAACCCGATCCGGTGATCTTGGACGAGCAGACCACCATTCGCTTCATCCTCGTGAGGCCCGCGAGATGCTCGAACCCGCGGTCATCCACCGCCGTGAGGCAAACGTTCAAGACTTCGAGTTTCTTCAGTTCCTTGAGATGCACCAGGCCCGCGCTGGTGATCGCTGTGCCTGAGAGTTCCAGACGGCGGAGTTCGGTTTCCCCTGCGAGTTGCTTCAGCCAGTCGTCGCTCACGCGATCCGTGAGCTTCTTTGGCACCGGGTCTTTGTGGCCATCGGTGCGCTCGTTGAGGATGATTTCCGTGATGCGGCCGAACACGGGGAGTGCCGCGTCGCCCGTGATGGACCGCAACCAGTCGGGAGCTTGAACCTCGATGGTTGCGGTGCCGCCGAGGCGTTTGATCTCCGCGAGGAGTGCGACATCGCGGGCATGCCGAGTGGCCGCCCGCTCGATCTGAGGCAGAAGTGCTTCGGTGTCAGCTCGCACCTTAACATCAGTCAACCCGGAGATCATGCCATTCAGTTGCTTCCGGAGTGCGTCATCGAGTTTCACCCCAGTTGCAGCCTTTAGGATTGTCCGTAGTGTCTCGGCATCAGGGTGCGGCTTCAGCGGGACCAGATTCAGGTCACGCGAAACCTTCATCGCCTTGCCAGGGTGGCCCGCGAAGCCCTTGACGCCGACTTTCGCATGGAACACACCCGGCGGGTCACCGGTGGTGCAAAAGATCTCGTCATGATCAGGTCCGCCAAAGGCAATGTTGCTGACCACTTTCGCGGGGACGGGAAGATACGCCAGAACCTTGGCTTCGGGGCTGAGTACCGTGATGCGCCCAGTCTTCGACTCAGGACGGTGGAAATCGGCGACCCACAGGTTGCCTGCCGCGTCGAACGCACAGCCATCACCGCCAGAGCCACCAAGGTCGTAGAAGACTTCTGGCTTGCCGAGGAGTTCATCATCCATCGGCAGCGTGTACCGTAGGATCTTCTGCGTCTGCGATTCAATCACGTAGAGGAACTTGCTCGCGGGATCGACATCGAGGCCGTTCGGGAAGGCAAGGCCGGTCGCGATCTGATCGACGCGGCCATCGGGCCGAACACGATAGAGGCTGCCCACCGGCGTCTTCGGTGTCGAACCTTCCGGGTCTGTCCAGTAGATGTTCCCGCGGGCGTCGATGGTCAGGTCGTTCAGACTTCGCAGCGGTCGCGAATCGTGGCGATCCGCGATCACGCCGACCTTCCCTTCCGGTGAGACATCCAGGATCGCCTTGAATTTGTTGTCGGCGATGATGAGGTGGCCGTCGGCACGAAGGACCGTTCCCGCTGGGCCGATCTCGAGATATTTGGATACGGCCTTCTTCGCATCCACTCGCAGGAGCGCCCCGCTGCAAAAGTACACTTCACCGTTGCGCCAGGTCGGGCCTTCGCTGTAGCCCGGTGCCTGGGCATAGTGATCGAACTTCACGTTCGCCAGTTTCTTCGCTAGGTCGCCGCTCGGTTCCTCCGCCGGCATGCTCGGAGCAGTTGCCGCGATGAGGCAAACAAGCCCACATCGCACGGCGTGTCGGAAGTTCATCATGAGCGATACCAGGAAGCATGCAGGTGGCAGATCGAGAAGCCAGAGGTGGGTTGACGGTAGATCGACGTTCAGCCGTTGTCAACGAACTTCCCAGGATCGACATGGGGTGAACTGCGATAACAGACGTGAAACAGCAACTCACTACTGGGCACATTGAAGTGGATATGTGATCGCAGGGTTACCTTGAGCTAACCCGGCGAACAGGGGGTTCGTGGGTGGGGTCGGGCAACGGAACTCCACCGACATTCGGCCCAGGATTCGGAACAATCGACGGCAACTCAAACAGCACTACTGGCGGCGTGCCGAACGTCTCCAGATCAGGTCGCCCAACTAAAATCGGTGGTTCTTTCAGTGTCGATCCCACAACGGGTGGAGCCCACTTCGTCGGCCGCTTCGCAATCGGCGGTTCCGTATGCAACATCGCCCGTGGCGGCAGTGACAAGAATCGACGCGGCGTATTCAACCCTTCCAGCTGATGCCTCACCCGAGGCCCATTTGTAGTAGCGGCCAACACCTGCTGTTGGCTCACTGGTACTGCTGAGATTGAGGGCAGGCGCTGGGTCGTGACCGTCGCGGTGACCGGTCGAACAACAGTGGGCATCGGTGCGAGCGGCAGAGTGGGTCGTGGTGAACCCGGGCTGGCGAACGGTGGTTCAACCGACTGCCCCAGCGCCGTTTCCGACGCCTTCGCGCTCCGATAGCCGTTCAAGTGGTAATCCCACAGCGCTTGCTTCGCGGCGTTGCGGACGGTCGAATCGGGGTCGGACTCGGCTGCGGATTCCAGAGCGGCACCGGCCAGCGGGAATGTCGTCTTGAACTTACCGATCACTTCCGCGGCGGTGGCTCGCACGGCGGCTGCGTCTTTCTTCAATGTGGCGATCAGTGCGGTGATCACTTCCGGGTAGGCACGGGGATCGGCCTCACCCAGTTCGGAGACCGCAGCACGGCGTTTCTTCTCGTCGGGGTCGGAGCGGAGGAGTTCAGCGAGGTATCGGACTCGCGAGCCATCGAGCCGGGGCTTGCGGTTAAACACGCTGATCCCATCACTGGCCGCAAACGCAGGGGCCGTGAGTCCGAGGGCAATCAGCGCGGGGATAAGGAAGCGGATGCCACGCACAGGGGTCGCTCCAGATTTGGCCGTAGTCGCGAAGACCACCGGTCATGGAATCTTGGATCGACCCGAGAAGATGGGGGATATGTGTGAACCCGACGAGAATCGTACTCAGTAAGCACTGTTATGAGCGCACGACCGGCGCAGCAGTCTGAACCGGTCGATTCCGCTCGTCAGCAGAATCCGCAAGTGCCGCAAAGTCGCTTCTTTCGGAAGGTCAGAACCCGCCGAGGCCCGGACTGTTCCCCGCGCCTGGGCGACCGCCAATCGCGGTCTTCTCTTCCTTGGCAGGTGCAGCCGGCTTGCGGTAGCTCGCCTTATCGGGCAGGTTATATCGAGCCTCGTTTGGCACCTCAGTGTATTCCTCGGGGAACTTCTGGTGCATCTTGTACTTGTCCTGGGCGCACCCCAGGCAGAGCACAATAATACCGACGAATAGCGCAGTTGCTCGCAGCGTGTGTCGCATGCCCAAACCCCGCCGCCGATGTTGGTATGTGAAGTGTCGGGGTAATAGCGATCGCGTGATGTCGCTGCAAGAGGAAATGACAGTGCCGTCAGGGTCAGTTAATTCTCTGTGGAGATTAGGTCACTCTCTCCGAGAGTGACCACTTCTGAATGGAGCAAGAATTGGCGACTCTAGGAGCGAGTCGCCTACTTTCTCCAAGCCCGAGAATTAAACGACCCTGACAGGGCCGTTCCGTGTTTCACGATTAGCGATTTGTGTTGTGTGGCCACCCAGCCTGCTGACGCAGGCTGGGTGGATCAGCAGCATCGACACGTAACGCGGTCCACGCTGTTCGTTACTTCCCAGCTTTGGCAGCGACATACTTCGCTTCCACGGCCTTCCAGTTCACGACATTCCACCACGCATCGAGGTAGGCCGCCCGCAGGTTCTGGTACTTCAGATAGTAAGCGTGCTCCCACACATCCACGCCGAGAACCGGAACCAGCCCCTCCATCAGCGGGCTATCCTGGTTCGGCTTCTTGATCGCCTCGAGCTTCCCGGATGTCGGGTTGAACACGACCCAACTCCAGCCGCTGCCGAACTGGGTCAGCCCGTTGTTCTTCACGGTGTCCTTGAACTTGGCGAAATCGCCGAACGCCTCGGTGATCGCTGTTGCGATCTGGCCGGTTGGCTCGCCGCCCGCGTCCTTCCCCATGATTTCCCAGAACAGCGAGTGGTTGTGGTGCCCGCCGCCATTATTGATGACGGCCTGCTTCACGCTCGCCGGTACCTTGTTGATATCCCGCAGCAGCGTGACGATATCCAACCCCGCGACATCCGGTGCCGACTCAAGGGCCTTGTTCAGGTTATCGACGTACGCTTTGTGGTGCTTCTGGGAGTGAATCTCCATCGTCTTCGCGTCGATGTGGGGTTCGAGCGCGTCGAAGGCGTAAGGCAACGCTGGGAGGCTGTGCGCCATGGGTGAATCTCCTTGGGGTGTGTGGACCGTGACCGACTTTCGGGTCCGAGTTAGTCTACAGATCACGATGCATTTAGCTTGCCGGTAGTCTTACGATGTGTTGAACACTCTCAATAATCGAAGGCGATACCAAACCCGAACCAGCTTTCGCGATCCTGGTAGAACTGTCCGTAAGATGCGTGGCCGTTGAAATACTGTCCGAAGATGCGTGCCTCACCGAATCGCCGGGAGGGATCACGCCAGATCCAGCCGAGTTGCAACGACATATCCGGTTTGTAGTCCACATCACCATCGAATCGCAGATTGGTCGCCGCGAACGGTTGGCCCCAGCATCCAGTCACACGGCGGCGCACCCACTCGGTGCCGAGATCGAATCGGAACGGTGGCGGATCGCCGGGGATATTCTGGTAGGCCGCCCAGGCTACCTGACCGTAGACTCGCAATTTGGCATCGAAGAAATACCGCCCGAGTCCGAAGACGAATTCATCCTTGACGAACGGGAATGCCACTCGCCCGGTCATCTGAGCGACTTCATCACCCAGGTGAGAACTGGTGTGCTCGTAACCCACTTTCCACTGCCACGGACCACGAGCAAACGTGACGGGGAACCCGAACCTGTAATCGGCGGCAACCTGGTAGTTGTACTGCGAGAACCGCGATGTCACGACGGCGAAGAAATCCGACTGGATGACAGTTTTCCAGTTCTCACGTTCCCCTCGCAGCAGCCCAACCGTGGCACCAATCGACGTGTCCACAGTATCCTGGGTTGACCCGTTCGACAGGGATGTGGGCATCACCATGAGCCGTGGCTCACGCAGGATGGCCATTGGCGGATCCCAGAGTAATGCTCTGGGAAATCCGGTGAGGGTGCTGCCGTTCCGCGTGTGGAAGCTGAACGGATCGTCGCAGGGTGGGCGCTCGGGTATCGGCGCAGTAGAAGGCCATGAGTTCTGGGGAATTCCCAGGTCAGGCACGGGAGAGATCGCTTCACCCTGAACGGGTCGAAGACTCGTGCTGCCCGAAGCAGCAATCACTGCTGGAAACTCGGCTCGCCGTGCCGGTTGCGGGGGGAGTTCTCCGGTGTAATCGACCGGATAGCCTTGAACCTGTGCGGTTGCAGACCCGACCGTGATGAGGTGAACGAGCGCGACCCCCAGCCACCCGAATGCGTATCGCCTTCGAGAGGTTTTTCGGGCAATCACCTCATTCTCCCTGCGGAACAAGCATCAAAATTCATGGCGTCGAGTATTTATCGACCATCCGAGATCGCAGCATGACCGGATATCCCGCATAACCGGCATAGAACCTTACCCTGCTGACAAACCGGCGCAGACAAGGTCAGAAAAAGTGTGTTAGCCTATTAAGTGACCTCTCTCGCCGCAAGGACGCGGTCACGTCCTTTTGTCGGATTCTTTTCCCCGGAGGGCAGTCCCATGCCCATCACCCGATCGCTTTTCCTGGCCCTTCCCCTCTGCCTGACTGCCACTGCGCTGTTCGCTCCGTTCCACTGGATCGCCGCGACCGCTGCACCCGACCGCAACACGCCCGACACCGCACGGAGTGCCACCGGGCCTGATGTTGAAGTGAAATGTGTCGATGAGAGCACGTTGAAACTGAAGTTGCTCGACGAGAAACTCGAACTCGTAACCAAGTACGGACTCCTGCAAATTGCCGTGGGAGATGTGCGTCGGATCGAGTTCGCGCACCGATGCCCACCCGATGTCGCCGAGAAAATCGCGCTGGCGATTTCGAAACTCGGGCACGCGGATTTCCAAGCTCGCGAGCAGGCCACGGCTGAACTCAAGAGCCATCGCGAACGCGCGTACCCGTTCTTGCTCAAGACCCTCAAGCACGACGACCCAGAAGTGAGCCGCCGCGCCGACGAAGCCCTCAGGTACATCCAGGCCAAGGTACCAACACAACTCCTCGAAACACGCGATAACGACGTGGTGTACACCGAGGAATCGAAGTTCACCGGAAAGCTGACTGCCCAGAATCTCCGGGTGTTGACAGGGATGTTCGGAGAGCAATCTCTGAAATTGGCGGATCTGCGGTCTCTGAAATCAGGTGTCGGCGTTTCGGCAGATGAGTTCGCCACTGCCATCGCGGCCCCAGCAACTCTCGCAACGTACCAGCAGCAGTTCGGCAAGGAATTCGTGTTTGCCGTCACCGGGCATTCCCCCACAAATGGTCAACAGGCCATCGTGTGGGGGACGGATGTGTACACGCTGGATTCGAGCCTTGCCGCTGCGACCGTACATGCGGGACTGGCCAAACCGGGCGAATCGGTTGCGGTTCGAGTTCGGATCGTCCAATCGCCGCCGCAATACACGGCGAGTCTGAGGAACGGCGTGAACTCGAACGCATACGGGAACTTCGCCTCCGGTGGGTTTGAATTCGTGAAGCGATGACAGTCGTCGGGATCACGCTTTCCGTCGTGTTCCCGCGACTTCCGGGTTCACCCAGTTGGGTAATGCCTCACCTTTGACTCCTGCGAGCAGGTTGTTCGCACAGAGGCGAGCCATTGCGTTGCGAGTGTCGATCGTTGCGCTGGCGATGTGCGGCGCGATGACACAGTTCGGCAACTGAAACAACTCGTGTTCCGGTGGCAGTGGTTCTGGGTCAGTGACGTCCAGACCTGCCGCGAAGATTGTCCCGCTGCGGAGTGCCTCCGCGAGTGCTACCTGATCCACAAGCGGCCCGCGTGCGGTATTCACGAACACCGCTGTTCGCTTCATCTTTTGGAATTCCGGGGCGCCGAACATCCCCTTGGTGGTGGGGTTCATGTCCGCATGGACCGAGACGAAATCGCTCTGCGCGAGGAGTTCATCGAGTTCAACCCGCTGGGCACCAAGCTCCTTCTCGGCTTCAGCACTTGGCGAGCGCTTGGTGTAAAGCACCTTCATGCCCCAGCCGTGGTGCAAGCGTTTCGCGGTCGCAAAACCGATCCGCCCCATCCCCACGATCCCAAGTGTGCGTCCCACCAGATCTTGACCGAGCCATCCGAGTGGTTCCCACGTTAACCATCTGCCCGCTTTCGCGTCCGTGCCACTTTCTGTGATGCGACGGGCCGCGTTCAGCAAAAGTGTCACGGCGATGTCTGCCGTGGCATCGGTGAGAACCCCGGGAGTGTTCCCGACGCACACACCGCGTTGCGTGCAAGCCGGAACATCCACATTGTTGTAACCCACCGCGAAGTTGCTCACGACCTTGAGCCTGGGTGCTGCGTCGAGGAGGGTTCCATCCACACGATCGGTTAACAGCGAAACCAGCCCATCGCAATCCTTAATCCGATCGCGCAGTATTTCTGACGAAGGGGGAAGCTGATCCGGCCACACTTCAAGATCGCAGGCTGCGGAGATTGCATTCAAGCCCACATCCGGAATGCGACGAGCGACGAACACTTTTGGTCGGGACATGGAAACACCGGTGGATAGGGGTGAATGGTGAGTGTAGGGGTCAGGGACGCAACGTGAAGCGGGAGCGCCTGGGCGACTTCGCGTGCCGTGGAAAGTGGCGCAGACACGGGAAGAACCAGTGGCTATCTCCCATCTGGTTTCACAGCAAGGAGCCGCCCCGCGGGATCGGACACCCGCGGTTTCCCCCGGCCGGCTCCCGAGGTACGGAGACCCCACACCATGTTCTTGTCACGATGGAAACTGATGGCTGGCGTGCTCGGCGTGTCGCTCGGCGGACTCGCCGCTGTGACCGGCCAGTGCCCAAAGTCTGACTCGACCAAACAAACCCGGCGACAAGCCGAGTTGCCTAACGGCTTCGAGATCCCGACGATTCCACCGGGACCTTCTGCCGGCAGCCCGAGCGCAAAACCAACTTCGGCTCCACTGCCACCCTCATTGCCTTTACCTGCAGCGCCCGCTGTTCCCGCGCCGGTTGAGCTTCCTCCAGCACCGCCGGTAACAGAGTTGCCAAGCCTACCGGTCCCGATGTCCGCACCGCTCCCTGCCAAGGTGCCAGCACCGCCGGTGAGCACCCCAGCGATTCCCGCGTTTCCGGTAATTCCAGCAAGCGGCACCGAGTCGAAGCCATCGCTGCCGGCCGCCGACCCGATGTCCAAGCCGACGCCACCCGCATCGGCATCGACACCAGCGTTCCCAGACTTGCCTCAGCCCAAGGCGAGTCAGCCGCCAAGTGATCCCGTCATCGAGCAGCCGGTGGTGAAGGCCACAACAGTGGTCGAGGCCCCGCCCGCTCAGAAAGCTGTTGCAAGCAAGTATCGTATCCTTCTGCGGGTCGGCGAGGGCGAACCGACCTTTGAAGTGAAGTGCGGTGACGATCTGATCCTGAAGGTGATTTGCGAAAAGATTGACATCAAGTCGCCTGAGAAGGGAAGCGGCCCCTCGGCAGTGAAGGCCAGCGGGAAGGTTCGCTTCGTTGGCTTTGGCGCTGAAGGGATCTGCGAAGAACTCTCGTTCCTTGCCGGCACTGGTGAAGTCACCATGACCGGTGCGGTCAAGATTCAGGTGAAGGACAAACTCGGCCGGATCGAGTCGGAGCTTTCGACCGAGACAATGAAGTATCGCATCGATCCTGCGGCAACGTTCACTGGCGGAAAGCCATAATCTGCTGTCGGACCAAGAAAATCTTGACGAGCGGACCTTTCAAATTGCCGCTCGTCAAGCCGGTGAATCGTCGAAAAGTCGCTTCCCCCTTCTCTGGCGCTGTTTCCGCTTGCCACCCCTTGTGCTAAATTCGCTACTGATTCCCGTGTGCGCCTGTGACGCCGGGTTGAGGGAACATCCATGAACTTCAATCAGATCCTGGATACGGTTGTTGCTTGGTGTTCTGCCAATGTGCCAATCGTGATCGGCATTGCAGTCGGCTTGCTGGTCCTGATCTTCGCGATCTTCTCGAATCGTCGCCGGGGTCTTGCGGGTGGTAAATTTGCCATCTCGGGGACCAATGCGTTGCTCGCTGAGAAGGCCGCGAACTGGGCACCGCCCGAGCAGTCGTATGCGGACCGCCGTACCGCGATACGCCGCGAGGGACCGCCGGTTCGCGTGCTGCTCGCCTCGCCGACATTCCGCAATGGCGTGGGTGAAGGGTACGTACTCGATCGCTCGACGGGCGGGTTGCGAATTGCAATCGCCGACGCAGTCGCGCCGGGAAGTGTGCTCCAGGTGCGGGCGGTTAACGCCCCGGACAACGTGGGGTTCGTGACGATCCTCGTGCGGAGTTGCCGCCCGAGTAACGATTTCTACGAACTCGGTTGCGAGTTCGAGGCGACCCCGCCGTGGAGCGTATTGCTGCTGTTTGGATGATCGGGGAGAATTCGAAATCCGAAACAGAACTGACTCGGCTTTGTTTCGGATTTCGTACTTCGAGTTTCGAATTTATTTCAAGCGGCGACTTGCGTCACGGGCTTCATGCCGCGAACTTCCTGAAGGATCGCTCCGCACATTTCTTGCTCCATCTCGCGCCCCATTCGGCACACCATCCGACCATCGAGCACGCGATGGTCGAACATGACGCGAAACTTCAACGAACCGTCGTCTTCAAATGCGTCGTAGAAGATTGTGAACGTCCACGGCGTGAGAAGCGACAACGCGACGCCACCCATCCCGGCGGTGAGGCTGATACCGTGCGTGCCAAGCAGTTTGGCTCGCAACTTCGGCATCCAGTTCATCAACAGCGACCAGAACCCACGGCGGACAAGCAGCGGCAACCGGGCCATACGCAGGGCGTTTTGGAACCCGGAAAGCTCCTCGATGGAGCGTTCCTTGTACTTCCGCAACTGAGCATCGATTTCGGCGAGCGACATTTTTTCCGGCGAGTGGAAGCGTGCCAGGAACAACCCTGGTTCGCCTTGGCAATCACGCTCGACAACCACACTGACGATGTTCTCGTTGTACTCGTACATACGATGCCACGGGCGTGTCAGAAATACTCGCCGGGCTTCGGGATGGCGTGCCACGACCACTGCCACGGTCTTGATGAACATCGCACACCAACTCGGCCGAGGCGTGGCCGCCTTGCGAGCCTCCACAAGCTTCGCAAGCTGCATCGTGCGTTCGCCAGGGATTAGCGGGATCTGCCGGCTAATGTGAAGAAGGTCGCCGATCATCCGGCGAGGGGCCGATAGCGAGACCGAACGACCACTCACGGATTTCATGCGTACTCCGGTTTCGAGTTTCGAGTTTCGAGTTGAAAACATCGCGGCCTTGAACGCGGAACTTGCAACTCGAAACTCGAAACTGTTAAGCAGCGATGCGGGTGCGCCTCGCAGGCTCTGGATGGTCGATCTCCACCATATCGCGGATGTTACCGGTGATCGGCGACTTGAGTAAATCCCGATCCTGCTGCGAGATCGTCACCGGGATGCCGTTTCGTGGTCCGAGCGAAATTCCCATGTGCCGATCGACTTGCGTGTGCGGGACCACGTTGATCTTCCACCGTGGCAGAATGTGGGCGATCGCGAGCTTGATAACGCACTGCGCCAGCGATGCGCCAAGGCACGTTCGAACGCCCGATCCGAACGGCATGAACTCGGACGGCGATGGCTTGATCGTCTCCCAACGGGCAGGGTCGAACCGCTCCGGGTTCTGATAAATCTCGGGCAGGTGGTGTGTCATGTAGTGGCTGAAGATGACCCGCGTCTTCTTCGGTATCTCGTATCGACCGAGCGCACCATCTCGTGAGGCGAGTCGGCGACTATACGGCACGGCGGGAAGAAGCCGTGTGCTCTCTTTCAGCACTCGTGCCAACAATGGGGCCTGTTCGAGTTTGTCGTATGACGGGTTCGGCCCGAGCCCCTGCAATTCATCCAGCACGTCTTGCTGGGCTTGCGGGAATTGCGACAGCAGGAACAGCGTCCACGTCAGCGTGTTCCCCGTCGTCTCGTAGGCGACGAGGAACAGGATCAGAGCGTGGCCGACGAGCAATTCGACGGGGACTTCTTTGCCATCAGTGGTCCGGAATCGCAACAACGCAGAGAGTGCGTCGTTGCCATCGACGCCTTGGGCGCGGCGTTTCCGCATCAGATCGAGGAACTTCCGCTCCAGGCGGTTAGCGTCCTGCATCATGCGGTTGTATGGCGTGAACGGGATGTTGAACGGGAAGGCTCGCACCCACGGCGAGAACGTCTGGAACATCCAGTGCTCCATCCCCTCATGGAGCGATTCGCTCGCGGTGCCATCGTCCAGGCCGTACAGCAGATCGCGAACCACGTTCCACACCAGCAGGTGCATGTCGCGATGTAGATTGCGTGCTTGCCCGGGTTGCCAGGTTGAAACGGCGTTCTCGACATGTTTGCGGATGGAGTGCTGATGTAGGTCCATCATGGAACGCTGGAACACAGGCAGCAGTTGGTGGCGCATTCGTTTGTGTTCGGCTTCATTCAGCGAGAAGATGCTCTGCCGCAATCGGTGCTGTGAGGTGTGATTGCCGCCGGGAAGTACGAACGGTCGCGAATGGAAGAGGTCGGTTTCCTGGTGAAGTTGGCGGTTGTATTCCGGCCCGATGGCCAGCAACATCGTCCCAACGCGGGTCTGGAATCGCGTCAGATCGCCATACTTCGCACGCAGGCCGTACATGTACTTGACGGGATCGCGGTCGAACTTCACCTGCTCCCAGATTCCGCCGACGATCGACATCCGCTTCGGGCCGGGGATCGCAGACGTTGGGAGCAGGCCGACCGAAGATTCGTCCATGTCGAAAGTCTCCGAGGGTGTGGTCACACAACCGGAAGAATCGACACGGTGACTGCTTAGGTTGAACCTTTTCGGCAGAATGGCGACTTTGCGAAAACCCATCAATCGTTGTCTTTCGGCTTCAGTACACGGGAACCCACGCGGGCGAGGAAGCGTGCCTTCTGCCCTGCTGTGAGTTCTTTGAGGTAACGATCACGCACGGCCTCGATCCACCGAATCTTGCGTTTGCCGTAGTCGGTCGCCACGCGGATGAGCACTGGGCCATCGTGGCACACCGCACCGCGAAGTTTTGCCTCAAGTTCCGCGTGGGAAGTGATCTCGACGTATGCCACGCCCATCGCCTGAGCGAGTGCGCGGTAATCCATCCGGGCCAGGATTGTCGCGGTCGTGCGGAGATACGCGGGCTTCTGCAACATCTGCATGTAGTGATAAGACTGATCGTCCAGAATCACGAACTTCACCGGCAAGTGTTCCCGTGCCGAGGTGCCGAGTTCCAGTGCGCTCATGAGGGCGCAGCCGTCGCCGGTGATGGTCGCGACCACCTTGCCATGATGCACTCGCTGGGCACCAATCGCTGCAGGGATGCTCCAGCCCATCGCCTGGTTATCCACGGGATTGAAGTACGTTCGCGGCTTGCATACCTGGTAGAACTCGGCCGCGATGTGCTCTGTGGCTGTGACATCGGTGAACAGCAGCGCATCTTCCGGAAGGACTCGTCGGAGAGCCGCGACGAGTGCCAGCGGATCGACGCCGCACTTCGGTTGTGGGATGTCGCACGTCTCGCGGCGAGCGTCTGCTTTTAGCTCGCGGATGCGTGCGGTCAGGCCGTTGTTCGCGGGGCGGCCCAGCTTGTCGCCGCACGCCAGCAGGCGACCCAGGAACACCCCTGCGTCGGCATGGACGCACACATCGGTTCGCAGAATGCGGCCGAGGTTGCAGGGGTTCGCATCGACGTGAATCACCCGATCCGGCTGCGGGTTCACGTAGTGCCCGGTCGAGGTCTCGCTAAACTTCGCCCCAATCGCCAGCAACGTGTTGACCCCGGTCTTCAGTGGGTGGCCGCGTTCGCCTGCGAAGATCTTCTCGGCCACCAGCGACGCTTGCGGGCCGTATCCCCAGCCCACGGCGAGCGGGTGATTCTCGGGAATCACGCCCTTCCCTGAAACGCTTGTCGCAACGGGTGCCTGGAGCAACTCCGCGACCGCTGTCAGTTCGGCCGTGAAGGCCATGCAGCCGAAGCCCGCGTAGATGCCGACGCGGGCTTTCGGATCGCACAGGATCGCCAGGGCTTTCTGGAATGCTTCCTCGTCGAATGGCAACTCGGGTGCTGCCGGGGGTGGACAGCGGTAGTCGTGCGATTCGATGAACAGGTTGTACGGCACCACTACCGCCACGGGGCCGGGTTCGCCACTCGCAGCCGCGGCGAACGCTTGCCGAACCGCGCCGGGAATCTGCGAGACGTTCTGCACCGTGTACACGCACTTGCAGACTTGCTTCAGCAGTTCCGTCTGATTCAGCGCGTGAACCTGGAACGGCTTGGCCTTCTCGCCGATCCCCACGTCGCCGACGATCGCCACGACGGGTGACGAATCGAGTAGCGCCTCCCCCAGCCCCGTCAGCGAGTTCGTGACCCCCGGCCCCGGCACCACGCACAGCACACCGGGTCGGCCCGTGCTTCGACCATATGCATCGGCCATGCACGCGGCGCTGAACTCATGCGTGACCAGCAAATACGGAAGCCCCTTCTCCTTGAACGAGTCCCAGAGTTCGTTCTCCTGTGCTCCGGGGATGCCATAAACACACCCGACGCACTCCGTGAGCAGCGCTTCGGTGAGTGCCTGTGCCCCGGTCATGCGGCCGAACACCCAACCCGGGTGGCGCTCAGCCTGCGCTTTCGCAATGGGACCGGCACTCGCTGTACCCACGGCCAGCGCGCCGCCGACCGCCGCAGCACCTTCCAACAGACCACGGCGTGAAAATGCGAAGTCCATTGAGCACCTTTCGCCAGGAACGGGCGAATGGTGTATCGGCTATCGGGGTGGTGCGAGTTTGGGGAGTTTGCGCGAATGACGTGCGATAGGTGAGCGACCTCGGCGAGGTTGGAGTGCTCCGATTGTGAGATCCAGCGAGAATTTGTTTCCGGGCGATTCACCCACCCCTCTCCGGAACCATTTTACTTGTCCGGAAGAATTAATATCAGAGGATTGGAAATCAATGTGAGTATTCGATTTGCACCGGAATTCATGCATCACAGGAATCGGATTCGCTCAAGAATCAACGCAGATTCACTACAATCGTCCGGAAGAAACTACATTGGAATGTCCCCCTGGGGCCACTTGGAACGTCGCGGGTGATCGGGATACTGGTCATGCGGGACGAAAATACAAGCGACGCTCTTGTAACGCTCGAGATCGATCGCCAACATGGTTGCCGTTGTCGCGGCCATCGCAAGCGACCAAATCGTGAAGGGCGATCAGCTTTCACCTGGACGTGTACCGGTTGCCAGGATTCTTGCTGCGTTGGAAGCCCCAAACATGGAGGGTTCATAGATGGCCCGCATCCTCAAGCCGCCAACTCCGATCGCATTATCGGATGGTGAGAGGTCGGTGTTTCTCGCCGGGTCGATCGAGATGGGGCGTGCCGAGGCGTGGCAAGCGGCCGTCGAACAAGAGTTGGCGGACCTACCCGTCGCTATCCTCAACCCGCGGCGGGACGAGTGGGACGCCTCATGGGAGCAATCCATTGGCAATCCGCTGTTCCGCGGGCAGGTGGAATGGGAGTTGGATGGGTTGGAGCGGGCATCGGTTGTGGCGATGTACTTCGCTCCGCCCACCCAGGCCCCGATCACACTGTTGGAGTTGGGTCTGCTGGCACGAAGTGGCAAGCTGGTGGTCTGCTGTCCGCCTGGGTACTGGCGGCGAGGCAACGTCGAGGTGGTGTGCGCCTGGTACGGTGTTCCACTGGTGGCGGAACTGCAGGAGTTGGTGCAAGCGGTTCGGAGACAACTCCTCACTGCACCTGGAACTTCGAGTGACACATAGGGGACGTAACTACGTTTGAAGTGGTGGTGTTTGTTCGTGGATACGCGGTGGTGACTGCCAGCCCGAACGGTTCGGCAACCTCATCTTTCACGGTTCGGATGCGGGCACCAGTTCCATGTCGGCCGCACGGAGTTCCCGCCCGTCGTGAGCGTGAAACGCCAGCGGTCGGACAGGCTTCCGGTCACGACGGTCCACCAGCACATACCCCACCTTCCCGCCACACCCCTCGCCCCACTGCCGGATCGCCATCAGCACCAGGTACAGCCCCCGCCCTTTCTCGGTCAGCACGTACTCGTGGTGCGCCCCCCCGTCGGCTGCCGGCACCTGATCAAGGATGCCGAGCGCAACCAGCTTCCGCAGCCGGACGGTCAGAATGTTCTTGGCCACTCCCAGACTCTTCTCGAACTCGCCGAACCGCCGGTCGCCCGCAAACGCCTGCCGCACGATCAACACCGACCACGCATCCCCAATCGCCTCCAGGGAGCGAGCGACCGGACAAACGTCTTTCTCCAGGCTCTTGCGTTTCATGGGTTCCGCCCCGTTCCGGGAGAGAGATCGAATTCGGTTGCAAGATGCAACCTAAGCATTATATACCTGATCAGTTGCAAATAGCAACCACGAGAATCGAGAACTGACCGGAAATGATGAGTTACGGGGAGACACATGAGGATTGCAGTTCGGTTAGCGCGAGGTGCCAGTGAGCAGAAGCTCGGGTGCGGGCGGCCACCCGCTCGGTCTCAGGGACTTCCGTTTCCGCCAGCAGTTGGCCATCGACCATCCCGCGGATCGCCGCGCGATAGGCCGTATAGAGCGGAAGGAGCAGTCGTCCCTCGTCATCCCCTGCCGCTCGCATGTAGGCGTCCACGAAGTCACGTGCCAGGTCTTTCCGGCCGTGTACGGTGAGATCCATCACGACGAACGCGATATCCGCCACCGGGTCGATGAAGCGGAACTGCTCGTTGAACTCGATGCAATCGATGATGACCAGATCGCCGGGCGGGGTTGCTTCGGGAAAGCAGTAGATGTGGTCGAGGTGTAAATCGCCGTGGCAGTCGCGCGGCACGCCCCGATTCATTCGGCTGTCAATCACTGGCCGAAGCCGGGTAAGTGATTCTTCCGCCAGGGTCTGGATGCGGTCGAAGTCACCCCTGCTTACTGTCTTCCCAACATGGGCGGCTGCGCGTTTGAAGACATCTCGAATGTTCCGGGCCACGACATCGAAATGCCCGAACGACGCGATCCGTTCGTTCGTTTCCGCCACGGCGTGGAACGCCGCGATTCGGTAAGCGACCGCCTCGATCAGTTTCGGGCAGACCTCGCCGCGTCGGAGTCGCTCCAGGAGTGTCGCCGCCTCGGGAAGGCGCCGCATCTTCACGGCCCACTCGATGGCGTCGCCATCCACATCGATGCGCACTCCGGCCGATGTCTGCACAATCGGCACGACGCCAAGATAGACGTCCGGGGCGAGACGCGCGTTAAGGCGCACCTCCTCTCGGCAGAAGTGGTGCCGGTTCTCCCGGGCCGTGAAATCCAGGAAGCCAAGAGCAACGGGTTTCTTGACCTTATAAACGAAGTCACCGACCAGAAACACAGCTGAGATGTGTGTCTGACGAACCTCGACCGAATCGGCAGGATCCGGGTAGGCTCGCGGGTCGGAGAGTGCCTCGATCAGATGGGATAACTCCATATCCAAATTCTCATCACGTTTGCAGGCCAGGCACCTTCGGGATTAGCGAGAAAGTGATCTACAAAACGCTGCTCTTGTATTTGTAGCTGGCCTCACAGAGGCCAGTCTTCGTGTGGCGTCGCGGTCGATGAGCGTTGTAGTGCACGGGCACCGTGCGAGGTCGGGACGGTGTTGAGCCGACAACGGGGACGCTGCCGGCAGAAGACTGTACGGCATTCGCCTCGTGGACGATATGCCATGGTATCAGAAACGCCAGAGAAACTGGGTCATGAACAGCAAACCGTCGACGTCATTCAACGGAGAGATGTAATTCGTCTTCCGGTAGTCCACCTCGAAGCCAACCTGGATCGTCTTGTTAACGTCCCACATGACGGTATTGAAGAACGTCTGGTTGGAAGCAATCTGCCCGGGGGCGAGATCCTTTGCGTACGGGTTATCGATGCCATAACCGCAGTGGATGTGAACTTTCGGGTGCACGTAGTAGTAGACCTCGCCATAGCCGCCCCGCGACCGGATCGGGCGGTAGGTATCCGAGTTGAAGTTCTGCAACACGCCGGCGTTGTATTCGCCCAGAGTCTGACCGACGAAACCCTCGGCCTTCACGCCCAGTCGGTCCGTCACAGCCCACTGGAAGTCGCACCCCAGTCCCCAGATGTCGTCGATGATCCGAAGCGGGCCGGGAGTGCCCAGGTCCACTCGCGTGATCCGGATCTGACCCACAACGCCGGAGACGCCGAACTCAACCGCGCGTTGCTTCCGCGCGCCCATATACTCCTGAGTCTCACCCACCCCCAATGCCAAGCGACCTTCGACGTTGGGCCAGCCATTGTCTTCGACCAGGGGGTCTTTGAGCGAGTTGACGACGAGCGTAGAAATCGGCTCACCCAGCCCAAACTGAAACGTCAACTGTGAACCATCTTCGAAGTGACCGTACCGCTCGAATCGAAGCTGACCACGATACGATCCGGCGTTGCCGGAACCGTAGAGGTAGCTGATCGGCAGGATCGTCGAACCGACGGGGTTGAAGATGTCTCGCTGGAGGCCGGCCGCAAGCCGCATCTTGTCGTTCTTGAGTTCCCCGTATGCGTAGTAGAGCAGCAGGCCGTAATTGTCCGAGGTCAAGTTGTCGTTGAAGAAGTGCGCGAGGATCTCGTAATCTGCCGCTCTGGCCAGCGTGCCCACACCGCGACCCGCATCTTGCTCCAGCACGGGTTCAAGGCCCGAACCCTCTCCGGAGGGATGTTGTCACGAGCCGTCCTCACCCTTGGTGCACCCAAGTGAGAGATGTATGATCAGGCGGCACGACAGTGTTGAATGTTCAACCGCAGGTGTTGCAAAATTTCGGAGGATGTAGTGAGCGAGACTGGAACAGAATCCGTTCACCCCACCGCCCCGCCGCGAGCGGTCGCGCTCAGCGGCGTCGTCTTCGCCTCACTCTACATCACGAGCCTGGTGTTGGTCCGCCTCACCGTACCGGCCGATCCTACGGACCCCGGTGCGTGGCTCACCGACCCGGCCTCCCGGTCCTGGGTCGGCGTTGCGATGAACCTGGTCCCGTTCGCGGGGATTGCGTTCTTGTGGTTCATGGCCGTGCTCCGAAATCACATCGGCCTGAAAGAAGACCGACTCTTCGGAACGGTCTTGCTCGGCAGCGGGTTCCTCTTCGTCGCCATGACGTTCGCCGCCGCCGCCGTCGCTCAGGGTTTGCACGCCGTCGGCACCAGCGGCTCACCGGTGGATAGCGAGACCTATCGCATGGCCCGAAGGATGGTGTACGCGCTGATGATGACATTCAGCATGAAGATGGCGGCGGTGTTCATGTTCGTCACGTCCACGATTGGACTCCGCACGGCGGTCTTCTCACGCTGGGTGTCGTTCGTCGGCTTCGCGTTCGGTTTGATGCTGCTGCTGGTCATCAGCAACTTCGCATGGATCGCGCTACTGTTCCCGTCCTGGGTGCTGCTCGTAAGCGCCTGGATTATGATCACCGATTTCCGTCAGGACCACATGGTTGAACCGGAGACTCTTAGCTGAACGAGTTGGTGAGCGATGCAGCCAACAACGAACAGAAAACCTGAAACGGGTCCTGAAGGCGAACAACAACCCACGGTTGTGAAACTATCGTTCTGGGGCAAAACATGTCGAAGAACCCAAGGCAAGCTGTCCGTCAACCCGCGACGAAGTTCGCGCACCTACAAAAGAAGATGCTGAAGCAGAAGCCGCCAAAGCCAGCAGGCAAAAAGAAGTGAGCAAATGACCTACGCCAATTGCCCGGCCCTATGGAAGTCAGGGATGCGGGGCTGAAGCCGCAACGAGTCGCTCGCTGATCCTTCGGTCAGTGGGCCATACCAACACTTCGAATGGGTTCTGGTGATTCCCCAGCACTCTGGGTAACATCACACCTGCCTCCCAAACTGAACCCATCCCCTTCCCTCGCCGAGAACCTCTCATGCGTCGCGCACGACCGTTTGCTCTGCTTCTGCTGCTCGGATTATTGACAGCCTCGACCTCCTCGACATCGGCCGCCCCACCCGAACCTTTCCGGTTTGCCGTGCCCATCGTGGCCGCTGCCGACGAGACGGGGTTCCCGCTGAAAGATGGCGACATCTGGGTCATGGCAGGCGACAGTATCACGGCCCAGCACCTTCACTCGAATTATTTCGAGGCATTCTGCTACGCTCGCTACCCGAAGCTGAAGTTCGCGTTTCGCAACTCCGGTGTCGGTGGTCACACCATCCCGACCACGCTCGCCCGGTTCGACTACGACATCGCTGCGTGGAAGCCGACTGTCGTGTCGGTCGAACTCGGCATGAACGACTCGGGCGGCACCAAGACCAACGACTTCATCAAGAACATGGGCACGATGACCGAACGCATCCGCAAGATCGGGGCACGACCGATCATCTTCGCCGCAAGCCCAGTCAACGATGGCACCACGTCTGACAAACTCGCAGGCCGAAACCAGCGGCTTGACGAGTACGCAACCGCACTCAAGGGATTCAGCGAGAAGGAGATGATCCCGTATGCGGACCAGTTCCACGCACTGCTGGACATCTGGGGAAAGAACAAACCACGCGAGAAACTGTTGTCCACAATTGTGGAATTGAAAGCTGCGGCAGCCGATGACTCGATCGCGGGGGTCGAAGGGCTTCGCGCATTCCTGGCCGCTCAGGAAAAGAACCCGGCGAAGGGCGTGAACCTGACAGGCGACCCGGTTCACCCTGGGGTTCCGGGTCAACTGATGATGGCCGCCGCGTTGCTCAAGGATCTCAAGGCGGATGGATTTGTCAGCAGTGCAACCGTTGACGCCGAAGCTGGGAAGGCGGAGGCCAAGGGCTGTGGCATCACGGATGTGAAAGCCGAGAATGGTGGCGTGGCGTTCGATCGACTGGATGAGCGGTTGCCGTTCCCAATCCCGGACGATGCCCGCGTTGCTCTTTCAATCGCTCCCGATGTTCTCGCCCTGAGCGAATACACACTCAAGGTAACCGGCCTCAAGGATGGCGATTACATGTTGAAGATCGGTAGCGCGGGGGCAGGTCGTTTCAGCGCGAAGGAACTGGCCGCGGGGATCAACCTGACCTCGCTCGCACCGGTCGCGATGTCAAAGGACGTGAACCCAATCATCCTGCAGATGCGCGGCGTCCTGAAAGCCGTGTCGGACAAGGAAGGTGTGGTGGGAACATGGCGAGCGCTTTCTCAGAAGGCACACGCCAAGGGTGCTGACGCAACATTGATGGCGGATCTCGCGGCGCTCACGAAAAAAGTCGAGGATGCCGACGCCAAGATCCGTGATGCGGCGAAACCCCAGAAGTTACACTTCGAGATCTCGCCTGTTCCCGCGAAGTGAGATCATCCCGCAACGACGGTACGCAGCCGCGACAGAAGTCGTCGAAGCCGCTCTGGCTGGTTCCATCCGTTTCGCTGCGTATCGTTTGTGCTGGAGTAGGTTGAAGCCAATCATCCCTCAGTCCGATCTGCCCGCTTTGGAGCCTCTGCGAGACTCTGAGCATCTCGCCCGATGGTGACACAGATCGCGTCCAGAGGCAGGTCGTTCGGGTCGTCGCCGAAAGGATCTTCGATCTCGACACCTGCCTCTTCGATTCCGAGTAACCCAAACGCGATCACCACCACTGCTGGAATCGCGACCCAGTTGAGTTCCCCGATCAAGGTGAACGGTAGCGAGGTGAGATAGAGCAACAACAACTGCTTGATGTGAACGGCATATGCGAACGGAATCGGGGTTCGCAGGATCCGCTCGCAACCACCCTGCATATCGAGAAACGCCCGAACGTTCACTTCCAGGGACTGTGCCGTGACGCTGTCGAACTTTCCCGCTGCGAACCGGTCGCGGATCCACGCGGTCATGTAGTACGCGAGGATCGACGGCGGATTGCCCGCAGACGACACGTGGTCGAATACCGCGGGCGACACGAGCGACCGGATTTCTTCGAGATCCGTGCTCCCGCGAAGGTGCTGCTTCAGGGCGAGGGGATAGGCGGTCACGAATTTGGCAAGCTCCGACGCTTCACCCGCGAACGTCACCGCCTCACGCAGAAGATTTCGTGACGAATTTACGATGCCGCCCCACAGCTTGCGTCCCTCCCAGTAACGGTCATAGGAACAATTGTTGCGAAAGACGATCAGCAGGCCGAGGGCCACACCGATGAGCAAGTGTCCGAGTGGCTTGAAATGGTTCAATACCGTTTCGCTGCCAGGGACGAACTCACGAACCAGAAGAACCAACACGGTCAACAGGACGAGTAACGCAATGCGTCCCACCACCCGCGGGATGATTGTCCCCCGATAGGCGAGGGTGAGCGGAAGCCAGCCTTTGGCATCGTAAGAAATCATCTTCAGTCGACTCGTGTGAATACTGGCCTAG